>Ga0123342_1005594_pt1 | contig 18088 bp, 18 predicted proteins | sample Turbeawhitnodule_FD_89960 | JGI IMG/M metagenome (GOLD analysis project Ga0123342, IMG submission 89960) | Root nodule microbial communities of legume samples collected from Mexico - Turtle bean Mexico white nodule | ecosystem: Host-associated > Plants > Roots > Nodule | place: Mexico: Nepantla...
GGGAGAGAGAGAGAGAGAGAGAGAGAGAGAGAGAGAGAGAGAGAGAGAGAGAGAGAGAGAGATTACACAGCCAATTTATACTGGTTCACTCAACCTTGAGCTACATCCAGTTCCCAGAACAACCATTGGGTTCCACTAGTAACCAATCACAGATTACAATACACACAACCACAAAGAGGTGATCTTGATACCACAAGAACCATTCACCCTCTTTGCCTTACACACAAGAACACCCTCTGACCTTATAGGTTTTCACACACTTCACAATTTTATAAAAGAACAAATACAAGAATAAAAAAGGAACAGATTACACCTGAATTTACAGGAATAACAGCGCTCCTAAGATCAGACCTTGAACCAAATGCACAACTATTTAGCAATCTTGCAAAACTTGATTTGAATCTCTTCACAAAAACAATTTCAATCTCATTGTAAATGTGTTTACTTGTTGTTTTTGAAATAAAAGGAGAAGCCATACTTATAGCCCTTAAAACTAGTCGTTCTAGGCAGTCAATCATGAGCCAAAACAGTTTTGATCCAACTGAAAACAGATCCAACAGGTTTTTTGAAAAGCTGTTATGAAATGTGACAATCAACTGGTTGAAAAGTCGTTTTAACCGGTTGAATTGGTTAGACAATTATTTAACCAAGTCAAAAACAGTTTTGAAAACCTTCAATCAAGCTAAGTGACAAACAACCGATTATATCGTGGTTTCAACCGGTTGTTTTTCTCTTTGCTTAGAAAAACACTTTTCTCTTTTAAAACGGATTGAACTAGCTTGTGCAAGGGACTAGGAATGATCTTTATAAGAAATCTAAAAAACCTAGACTAAGCTCAAACCAAAAGTAGCACAGCTTCAACCTTCAACACAAATTTGAATCATCAAAGCTCTCATGTTCTACAACCTAGACCCGAACCGACTAAGGTCGACCTGGACTCGGGCCGACTCTCGACCTGGTACTAGGCGGCTCAACTCGACATGGGCCCGAGCTTAATTGATTCGATATTGGCTAGGCCCGACACAAATCGATATGGGCCCGGGCTTACTTGACTTGATATGGGCCCAAGTTGACTCGGCTTAACCTAGGTCCGACGGACTTGGCTCTTGTTGGGATCGGATCGACTAGGTTCGACATGGACCCAAGTCCACTCTGCTCGACATAGGCCCCGATCGACTCGGTTCAATATGGGCCCGGACCTACTAGGCTCGACATGGGCCCGAATTTATTTGACTCGAAATGGGCCCATAACGATTTTACTTGATATGGGTCCAAACCGACTCGACATGGGGCCAAGCACACTCAACTCGATATGGGCATGAGTCGACTCCGGTTGACATGGGCCCAGGCTGACTTGGCTCGACATAGGCCCGAATCGACTAGAATCGAGATGGGTCCGGGTCGATTCGGGTCGACATGGGCCCGAGGCGACTTAACTTGACATGGGTCCGGGTCTATTTAGCTCGACATTAAGCCTGGACGACTCAACTCGACATGAGCCCTAACCAACTCGGCTCGACGTGGGCTCGGACCGACTTGGCTCACTCTAGGCCGGACTGACACAACTCCACATGGGTTAGGCCCAAACCGACTCAACTCGACATGGACCCGAGTCAACATGGGACCTGATTGACTCGTGTTGACATAGGCCTAGGTTGACTCGGGTTGACATGGGCTTGGACCGACTTTGCTCGATATGGGCCTGTATCGAATCGATTTGTCATAGGTCGGGTTGACTCGGATCGACATGGATTTAAGTCGACTCGGCTCGACATGGGCCCGAACCGACTCGACATGGGCCCAGACACACTAGGATCGATATGGGTCCAAGCAGAATCAGGTTCACACAGGTCGTTTCAACTCGGTTCGATGTTGGCCCGAGTCGACTCAGCACAACATGGGACGAGGTTGACTCAGCTTGACATGGGCCCAAACCGAATGAGCTCGACATGGGCCCGGACCAACTCAGCTCAACATAGGCTCGAACTGACTCAGTTCGACATAGGCTGGGCCAACTTGACTTGACATGGACCTCTGCTGACTCGGCTCGACATGGGTCTGGGTCGACTCAACTCGATATGGACCCAAACCGACCCGACACAGGCCCAAACACACTAGGCTATATATGGGCCCAGACCAACTTGTCTCAACATGGGCTGGGTCAACTCAACTCGACATGGGTTTGGGTTGACTCGACTGGACCTAGTCCCATGTTATCTTGGCTCGACCTTGGCTAGACTGATTCAACTCGATTTAGGTCCAGGTCGACTCAGGTGAACTTGTTTGGGTCGACATAGCTTAACCTAGGCTCATACCAATTCAAAATCTAACCCAAAATGTATTTTGGATAATTCAAAAATATATCCAATCTATATCTAATCTATATCCAATTAAATAGATTTGACTTAAAATCCAAAAATATCAATTTGGATTTGAGATGAATCCATTTAAATAGATTAAAAGTAATATGAATTTGGGTAATTATGAATTAGATTTGATAATTTAGATTTTTTGCCAACCTTAGTGACAAGTAGAATTGGAGAAGAAGTTGTGGGTGCCGAGAAAGAGAGAAGGAATGAGAGAAAAAGAAATACCATGAGTGTAGAGGTCGTGTGTGGAGAGTGATCAAGATAGCCCACTGAATCATTGTGAGTAGAAAGATCTCTAGTGAGTGCACGTGGTGGGTGAAGAGAGAAAAGGCAAATTGCAATGCCGTGTGGGAGGTGAGCTTGAGAAAGAGGTATATATGATCGGAGTGTTTAGGGTAAATGGTAGAATTGCCATTGTCAGTGTAGGCTTTTTTGTGCCAAGGGCTGGCAACAACGTGATTGTTTCTGTGCAGAGGAGGGGCATGAATGTTATGGGTGATGATATGTAACACCTTAACAAAATAAATAAATAAATATTTAACAATTTAAAATATTAATATTTTAATTATATTTATTTTATTTTTTAATTTAAAATATTATTAGGTTTACAAATGCGAGTTGTCTACTTTTGAATGTCAAAGAATATTTTCCTGAATGTTTATGTTGGTATGCAGTGTACGTGTGAAAAAGTAGTGTGAGAAGTGTAGGATGTCGTGTGAATGAGAAAAAAAAGTGGTGAAGTTAGGCCTTTTGTGTTTGTTTTGTTCTTTTTTTTAGATTTTGTTTTAAAAGCGGGAGTTTCTCCCTGCACCCCTATGTTTTTTTCCTGTATCTCCTCAATTTTAAAATTTTCAAAACTGGGCTTGACATTTTATTTGAAAAAAGGCATGGTGGTTGAGTTGGTCTGGTACTGTTCTTCCTCTTCATTCATTTGAGACACTTCTGGAAGGTCACTCTAGCTGTGCGGAGCAAGGTGGAGGAGTGGGTTGCATTGTCAAGTATTGTTTGGCTTCTAAAGATAAGAATTAACTTTTTTTTTAAGAGTATGGGTGGTTATAGAGTTTTTGTGATTACCGAAAATTGGGATCTGGGAGTGTGCTACAAATTGATCAACCCGAAAGTGAAAATGTGATCTCCGGATGCACCAATCCGTAAGTAAATCATTTTATTTTCCGAGTGAGGGGGTGTTCCGGAAGCAAATTTTTAATAAATTGTTGAATCTGAAAGCCTATTTTCTGTTACGGATTGATGGACCCAAAAGTTACTTTGACTTATGGATTTCTAAATCTGGAATGCATATTTTGAATTACGGATTTGGGGATCTGGAATGATGTTTTTGACTTCTGGATTCTTGGATCCAAAATAAATTGTTTGACTTATGAATTGATGAATCTAGAAGATTTACTTATTTCCCAATCTCAGAGTTCTGCGGATTCAATATTTTAGAATGCGAAAAAGCAAATGTCGATTCTCTATTCTGTAAAACTATCGGACTTCATTGTCTGGAATACTACGTATGAATTGTGAAAACGAAAATGTGAAGAAAAAAAAAACAGTACTACAAATTCGAAAACCAATAAAAAAAATATCCCTTCTTCAGACAGGAAACCATCAAGAGAAACCACCCAATCACCACCAAGTCGCTGAGACACCACTGACCACCACCTACAGAAACGCCTTCCTGTGCCAAGAGATGGAGCAGCGTCCTCGTTGTTCAAAGTCTGTGGAGTTCGTGTTTGCAGTTTGGGCAAAGGAAGAAGAAAGATTAGTGTGGGTCTCATGTGCCTTTTAGGGTTTTTAAAAAATAATATGGGTAGTTTTGTCTTTGCATAACCTTGTTTGGATGCAGGAAGAAAAACATAAGGGTGTAGGAAGAAACTGCCTTTAAAAGCCTGAACCCGTTATAAATGGCTAGCCCAAAAGAAATTTTAGAACAAAGAAATAGAAATAACTACCATTTTTGTGCAGAGCATAGTCATGTTCCATATAGTAATTGGGCAACGGTAATATTAAAAAGATTGCATCTCAGATTTTTCTTTCTTAATAGGAAAAAAACTACAAACCTCATAAATTAAAATAATCTTAACTCAAATGTTCAACCAATTTTCAATCAAAACATAATCTAGTATTCACGAAATCAACAAATATTCACTAATTAAATCAAATATATGTAGGAACTTCAATTCAAAATGACAACGAGGCTTGTGGTTTTTCGTAGTACATAAAGATTCGTTTTACAAAATTCAAAATTTAACCATCTATCGTTTTTACCACCTAAACTATCTAAATGCACACACATCCTAGATCTTCTAATACATAATATGCACATGCACCAAATAATTGTAAATTAATCAAGTAAATCACGAAACATGAGATTTCCAAAAATATGTTTAATGCATATAAAATGAGAATGTATGATATAACACATTTAAGATTGTCTATATGGATGAAAAAGGAATCTTGGATGGTTTAGTGCATGCAACTCCTACATCGTCTATACATACAAAATCATAACACAATTGGTTAGATCATCTAATAAATATTATTGAGACATATAGGTTAGAGATACTTATTTCATAAAAGTTGTGAAAACAAATCATCTATATGAAGATTTTTCATTAGTAAAAGATGAATACATCTTGTTGGACCATCTTCAGTGTCTTTCCAATTTGTGTTGATAAGTATATTGTTTGATCTTTTCTTTAGCTCCTCTACCTTGGGAATATATGCTTTCTTGCCATGGTGAGTTGCAAACATCCATTGTCCTTTTCCAAAACAGGAGTCTTCTTGTGTTGGATTAAAAACATCTGCAAGAAAATTTCTATCTTTTGGTACCCATACTTGTTTACATAATTTTCTGTTAGTTTTTCTTCATGATTTCTTTTTTAGGACACCACTAGAGACTTCATTTGCAGATACTCTAGTTAATATGAGATGATTTAAGAATTGCACATATTTTTAGAGGTTTCACTTGGATTAAGAATTGGATTAAAATTTATGGTGATGATTTAGTGAGGATTGCCACTAGACACAAACTTAACCAAGTGGTTAAGTAAGTGTGAAGGTTCTCTTCAAAAAGCAAAGGAAAAAGACTCACACAAATGAAAATATGCAAGCGGAAATTAAGAACTCAAAATAGAGTAGAATTAGGGAAAAGGAAAGACATGGAGTTAAAGAAGAAGAAAATGAAAACTTAGATGGTTGTAGTCGTTCATGGAGGTGGAGGAATGAAGGAGGTCACGCCACTTGAAGAAGAGGAATTTCAAGATAAGTGGTGAAGAGAGTCGCCACTTGAAGCATCTTGCCAAGATAAGACTCAAAGAATTTTAAACACTTAAAATCACTCACACAAAGTTTATTTTCTCAAAATATATTGTTAATTATAAGATGTAAGACCACCTATTTATAGCATGAGGCGCCATGAGCTTAGTGTGTGGAGGGAAATTCAAAATTCAAATTAAACATGTTTAGGCTCATAATTTCTTGCCACTTAAAGAGGATCTAGGAGGGTCATGCTTTTCACATTTAAGCATGTGCTTAATGTGGAAAGTGTGACCACATGTGCTCCTCTAGCTAGGGTTTTTGAAACCTACGCTAGGCTATATTTCTTGGGCCAATGTGAGCCCAATTTATTACATTTAATCATGTCTTATAAAAAGACTAAAAGAAAGAGTAGTTGATATTCTAGTCCATGCTCACGTGTTCTCCTCTTGAAGATCATTTGAGGAATAATGGGATATGCCTGGCCTAGCCCTGAGTCTTGTGTCATGTTTCTGGTTATCCTCCTAGAAGGTTGGGTTGGCTTAGTCCTCTACCTCTCTTGAATTTTTTATCAACAAGTTTATATCAATTTTTAATGTAATTTTCACTCTATATTCCATTATTTAGGTTATCATTCTTGAGATCTCCATTATAAGCATAAACATAATTTAACTCTCATTGTACATCAAATCAAAATTATTTTACGATTTAGGTAGGTTGTCAAGGTGGCATTTCCCAATGATATCCTTTGTGAAAGTCAAATTGATTCCTCTAGGTCTAGGACGAGGTCTCTAACCCTAATGTTGGACTAACATATATAGAAAGGTGGAATTGGATCCACTTGAGTTGCCATCGTAAAACTAACTAGTGTCAACATTGGTCGATTCAATATAGGACACACATCAATCAAAATCGAAGTGTAGATTACGTCATCAATAAAGTATAAAGTATTCAAAGTTAATAGCAGTATTCTCAAATTATTATTAGTGATTGATTGTTATATATTTATTATTCTTATTTGAATTTTTTTTTATCATATATACTATTCTACCATTACGGACACTCATGCAATAACAAGTACAAACTAAATAATGCAAACTAAATCACTTTTTTATAAAATCAAACTAACCAAATCATAAAACTAATTATCACATTCATACATCATGAGAACATGCATAAACTTCTATTCTTATTTTTATTGTTATTTTTTATTTTTTATTTTTTGTTGTTTTACATATTTTAAAATTTAAAAAAATCTAAATTATAATTGTATTAAATAAAATCCCTGAAAATGTGTTATGATTTGATATGTTAAAGATACAAATTGATCTTGAATATGATAACAATTGAAATCATGATTAAAATATGTAGGCCTCAATTAAAGAGCCACATTTAAATATTGGCAAAAGACTAGAGGGAAAGGTTTAAAGATAAAAAATGAAAAATAATTTAATCTCATCCTTGAACTAAGGTAAATCATAAAAGGAGATTGAAAGCTAAGAATTTTCTATCATGAACATTCTATTATATGAGAAGCTAGTTTGAGAAATAATGTCAAGATGAAGATTTCATTGACAAAAAATTGAGATAGTCTAGATAATAGTATATGTTTTAAGAAAAACTTGATATATCAAGGAGAGAATGTTTAAGAGAAGTTTATAAAAGTAAACATTTTTTAAACTCTATAAATCAAAGAAAAACTTGTAACCATTACAAATTTTGATGGTATTAAATCCAAATGGTTGATGAAAAACTATGAGTTGAGCACCCACGGAGCAACTATGCAACTCCTCGTTGAGCTATATATAACACATAATCAAGTCACTATACAAATTGTTTAGACATAAATTGAGTACATGAAGGTCTTCCACGTGTTTTATTTTCTTAAAGTTTGGTTCTTTCTAAAAATCTAAAGTCAATCGAATATCTTACTATAAAAGGTTTTCAATGTTCATAGTATTAAATTGTAATAAATACGTTTGTTGTAATGTTAATGTAGTAATATTTTGTTTAAAGAAATCAATTCTAATTTGGAGTTTGTTATTTAAATAATTGTTATTACAATCACAAATTGAAAGTCAATAACAGTTAATCTTCTTTAAAGAATCCATAATCATATTATTTGTTCTTTAAGTGAACATTAATTGTGTTAAAGACATAATATAATTTACTTTTTACTTAAAATACTTACTAACTAAACAAAAATATATCAAGAAAACCAAACCCAAAACCTAGTCTTCAATAATATATATATATATATATATATATATATATATATATATATATATATATATATATCTTTTTTTATAGGCGCCAATATTATCAAAATTGAAAAACAAGTCCACACGTCTGTTATATTTTAGAAGAACTCTACTTAAAAAAACTTAAATACTACTTTTTGTTCCAATCTTTTTTGACTTTATACAATTTAATTCTTATATTTTAAAAAATAATTCAAAATATACCAACTCTTTTTTAGAAAGTTTAATATGATTCCAATTTTTTTTTATATAGAATTCAATTTGGTTCTAACTTTCTTTACAAAGTTAAGAATGTTTTCATTTTTTAAAAATAATTCAATATAATAGTTCCAATTTTTATAAAAAATAATTCAATACAGAAATAATACATATATTTCAAAATACAGTTTCAGAATCACTAAGATGATCTATATTATAATAAGAATAATCTAACAAATGAATCACGTTAAATATTTAAAAAAAAAATATGAAGACTAAATTGGATAAAGTCAAAAAAAAAAATTAGAACCAAAAAGTTATTTAAGCCTTAAAAAAAGAAACATCTAGAAACCAATTGTATTGTGTCAACAAGTTGGGAAAGTTAAAAAAGAAAAGAAAAGAAAAGAAGAAGCTATCTGAGTTTCATGGGAGAGTACAAAATATTGACAATGAAGCCTCTTCCGTATGACTCTACTTAGTCTAACTTCGTACTTTCCAACCAATTCATGGTCTCTCTATTTGGCGTGTTTACTTGAGTTTCTCAATAAGGTTTATGTAGGAGAGAAAATTGTGCATCTCATCAAATTCACTTCCATATTTTCATTTACTGCTACATTCATCACAAAATATTGTTGCTCCTTTAAGCATCTTATCAAAAGTTTTTTTAAGTTTATTAAAATTAAAACTAACTTTATTTGGGATATTATATTTGCTAATTATTGATAGAATGAATCTTCACATTAAGTGAACCAAATATCGCTTTCCACTACATATATCATTATTATGATTTTTTAGAGTAAAATTTCTAATCATTATTGCTATATCTAATTAAATGTTGACTTTTTTTTATCAAAATAAATATATAATTTTATTAAGGGAGAAAAAAACTCATTAAATTTATTATTTTTAAAAAATTAATAAATATTCGAGATGAAGCTAAAAAAAATAGATGAATGTGTTGTTCAAAATTTTGGTTTTTGTTTTACGAGTATTCAAAATAAGTTACTAGTAAGAGTCGAAGTTGTAGACATGAAAAATTTTCAGCTGTGTTTATTTTTAAGTATGAGGAGGGAGGAGATTAGAGAGAGTGATTGTCTTTTGTGTTTGTTTCCATCGTTTTGAGAATGAGAGAGTGAATGTGGGAGATGGTGGATGTTTTTTTTTTCATTCTTCACACAAATAAGGAGATTTGTACAAATTTAAGTAGAATTATTGTATTTTACCAAAATATCTTTATGTATGCATTTTATTACAATATACAAAATTAAATATTACAAAAAATTATTTAATAATTTAATAATTATTTAATTATATTATTAATAACATATAATTATAAATAATGAAAATAAAAAAATAAAATTATAATATCAACAAAATTATATAAAATAACAAATAAATATAATAATAAATATTATTTTCATCAATTTTAATATATTTAATAATTTTATTTTAATTTAACACGAAAATATTTTTTATTTTTTTATTTAAAAATAAAAATAATTATGGATATTGTATATTAAAAAAATTTAATTAATTCAAACCAAAAAAATATAATTCATTATTCAAATATATTTTAATAACAAGAAGAAATTTGTAAAATTACAATAAATCATCCTCACACATTCAATCTATCATCCTCAATCCAAATAACCTCAGATCCTCACAAATCCACTCTCCCTTCCCTTCCTACAAATCTTCTCCCAACCCAAACACATAAGAGATTCATTCATAAGAGATTCATTCATAATTAGTCACTTACTTGTCAACATTTATTCACACAAGTAGTAAAATTTAAGACGCTTCTTTTTTTAAGTTAGATGAATGATTTTTAAAATTAAAAAAAAATCATAGTATACTATTTAAGTATCTCTTGAAAACCAAGTATTATTTATGCTTTTAAACTGAAAACTACGAACATTTTGTTGATAACGTAAAGTGTCACATCAATCAAAATTGAGTAAAAATTCATTTTTAAAATTTGAAGTGACTTTAGATCAATTTGTCAACAAGTATGATAAAAACATGAATAATAAATTAATACGACCTTTTCAACTTTTCCATAATCTTTCTTATTCGTATAACTTTTTCATAAATATATATAAACTAAAACAGAATTTTATAAATAAGTAAAAAATTATTATTGAACTTACGCGGTTTCACAGAAAACGGGTAGTTATCAACAAATATATACATATATAATTTTATTAATATCATACATTTACGATTATATATTTAAGCTGGCTTCATTATTTTTAATTATTTATTTTATTCAATTTACTCTCATTATTCATAAAATGTTCAGTTAAGTCAAATTGAGAAATTTAATTAAATATTTTATTAATAAGAAGAACAAATTGAATAAAATAAATAATACAATATAAGAACAAAAGCCATAAAGGTTTTTAATTTAATATAAAAATAAACGTATACATAATTAAGAAAAAGTAATAAATGACAACAAGAATGACTATGACTATTGGATTTCCGTCTCATGCGTCTAACCAAATAGTCACACCAAAACAATGATTTGTGTTTTGGCCTTCCTATCTCTGATTTTTTCACGTATTTTCTGAGAAGGTGGCAACTCAGAAGCTGCTATCCATCTTCCTTCAAGATTTCACACGCCAACCGCGTTGAAGACTCTTCTCTCCTAAGAAAACTCTTGCAATCAACAACACCCAAAAAAGAAAAATATCAAAAGGTAAAATCTTTTTCCGAGGGAAAACACCAGTCATTGTCCTTGTTCTCAAATCACCATATAAAACCTCCATTTTCTCTCTCTTTCTTTGACATCACATAGAACTTCTCATTTTGAGTCTGCTTCTTTGTTCAACAGGTTTCATCAACACACTTAATAGGGTGTGTTGTTTTGTTCTTATCATTCAGAACTATGGGTAAGAAGCTAGACGCTCTCCTTGGTAGAACCTTCAAGGCTGCAAAGTTCAAGGCTATTGTTAACCTTGCCATCTCACGTCTCGCTGTTCTCAAGAACCAGCGCCAGTCTCGCCTTAGACATGCACGTTCTGATGTCCTTGAACTCCTCCAACAAGGTCACCTTGAACGTGCTTCACTTAGAGTAAGATGTTATACATCTTCTATATCTTGTTTCTCACAGACAACTTTTTTAATTTAATTTCTTTGCATCATCAGTCTACAACTGTTTACCCCATCAACCAATCCTTATCATAAGAGAAGCACACAAACTATTTTTCTCGTTTTTTTTCACATATGTAGCTAACTTAAAACTGGGTTTTGTTTTTTATAAGGTTGAGCATGTGATCAAGGATCAGAACATGTTGGATGTGTATGACAGGATTGAAGGATACTGCAACCTCTTGATCGAAAGGATCCACCTCATTGAACAAGAGAGGTTGGTTGGTTTAAGGATAATTTTCGTGAAGGAATTGGTTTTAATTTTCTCTTGAAATAATGGGTTTGGTGTTGTTGTTACAGGGAATGTCCCGAGGAACTGAAAGAGGCAGCATCGGGGTTGCTCTATGCAGCTTCAAGTTGTGGAGATTTTCCAGAGATTCAAGAGATTCGTGCAGTTTTGAACTCGCGGTTTGGCAAGGAATTTGCTGCTCGTTCTATTGAGTTGAGGAACAACTGTGGCGTCCATCCTCAGGTATGTATATGATATGAAAATCAGCAAACTTTGTTGCCTTTGTTTTGCCTCTTAGGAACTAGGATTTATGTAAAAGCTAAAATGTGTGCTAAAAGTAGATCTGTATTGTTCTAATTTTAATTAATTTTTCTCTGGAAACTATTTACAACCCTTTTTATCTCATTGTTCATAGATGATACAAAAGATGTCAACAAGGATGCCAAGCCTGGAAAGCAGAATAAAGGTACTCAAAGACATTGCTTCTGAGAATGGTATTGTTCTGCAGCTTGAAGAAACTACTGTTTCGGTTGAGGTATTAAAACTAAGCCCTCAAAATTTACAATTTCTAGTTGTATATACATTTGAAAAACAACTACTTATGGCATCTGATGCTAACTGTTCAGGTACAATCTGAAGTAGAAATGCAAAACCAGCATGGACCTGAGAAAAAGGAAGAGAATATAAGCATTTTGCCTAGTGGAGGGAAAAATGAGGAGTTAACTAATTCCTTTACGGGAGGGAAAAAGTACAAGGACGTAGCTGATGCAGCACAGGCAGCATTCGAGTCAGCAGCATATGCTGCAGCAGCTGCAAGAGCGGCACTGGAACTCTCCCGATCTGAGTCACATGATCCTGGTGATCATGATAGTCCAGGCCCTCAACCAAGAAAAGTGGAGGATGGACATGATAATGTTAAACCTCAACTGGAAAAGGAAATCCTCGGTGAAACTCAACAAGAAGATTTTAACAAGGATAGGGATGAGTTAAAAAGGTCAAAAGACGTCATAGGTAGAAATTCAACTGATAAGCTTTTGATGGGGGTTAATGCCTCAGTGGATGCTGAAATTGAGGCTGATCCTATGGAAGAGGAAGCAGTTTTTGATGATAGTGGTGATGAAACTGATAACAATCAGAATAAAAATGAATCTCCCAAGAAGACATCATCAGGTTATGGAACTGGTATAGGTGTCAATTTAGGTTCCAGGAAACTAGTATTAAATACCGTGTCAGAATCCAAGATGCAAGGTGTGCCTCAGTTGGATCTGCAAAAGAGGCCAATTTCAGTGAGGACTAGATGAATGCACTATTACAGAGTATGATTGCATGTAGCACCTAAGGTTGAAGTTTTGCTAGTAGCTTAGCTAAGTGTGCTATTGCTTGGTTCTTTAAATTTTGTCTCATGGATATTTGTCAACAGAATGTCAATATGTTTTTCATTGTTTAAATTATTAATTTAGTTCGATGCAAAATTAATGTTGGGGATTCTACTTCTCCTTTATTGCAATTACAACATAAGAGTAGCCAGTCTCTGGACATGGAGTCATGAACATAGGAAGCAGGTTGATATTTGATCACGCACAGAAATGACTGCAGAAAGAACATGGGAAGCCATATTGACATTAGATTAAACCAAATATTAACCATCTTATTGTCAATTTGAAACATAATACTAGAAACTATCAAAGGGGTATTCAAATCAATGACAGTCAAACGTATGAAACTTGATTCAGCTGTATTCGATCATAAGATTAAAGACAATAAGAAAATAACTACAGATATATTGTAAAATATAATACATAGTGTTGGTTTAATAATTTAACACTAGAAAGATAAAAACAACTTGAACATAAGTCTCATAAAACAAAATTACTATTTATTTGAGTTGGTGAAATCTCTTTAAAAATAATATAAACAAAGCAATGAAACCAAACAAATACATTAAAGAATGAATGAAAGAAAAAAAAAAGTACTAATATGATCAAAGAGAATAGCTTTAAAAATTAAATTTCAATTCCTTTTAAAAATGTATGCTTGTATGAATTTGCAATTTCTTTCAAAAGAAATGGTGAAAGAAACACTACTAAAAAAAAGTCCTTTAACGACAGTTAAAAAGTCATAAAAAGATGGTTTCGGAACCGTTGTTATTTCAGATGTCATTATAAATCAATTGTTTATAATGATGGTTCTAGAACCATCATTATAAAATCACATTAACGTGTAAAAAACTATCATTCTGTCAAATAAATGAAAAAAAATAAATGAAAAAAATACACTTATAACAATGGTTCTAGTCACGAACTTTTAAAGACGAATCGAACCGTCGTTATAAGTGTATTTTTTTTTTAAAAAAAAAGTTATTATTATATACTCACTTTAATCTTACATAAAATATCAAATTTTCAGACAATAATACATTTAATAATATCATAATTTAAATATGAAAGTTTACAAAAATTTCTATAAATATATGAAAAAGTTTTATGTTATTTCATACATGGTTACTAAGGTGCATCCAAGTGAGTTTCTTTGCATTTGCACTTGCACTTCTCCTCTCACTCAACATGTTATAACATTATGTAATGTAATGTATGAGTAATAAATTTGTGAATGTAATATAATCATAATCATAATGGTTTGATAAATCTCTAATTTAACTAGGAAACATCATGCAAAATTTTAGAATTTTCTGACAAGTGTAAGTATGAGAACTTAAACTTCAAAATGCCTAAAAATACATAAATAATACTTAAAAAAAAATAGTGTTCCTGCCAGTTGACTCGAAACACCTTCGTACGTCTACGTCACGCTCACGCCCGGAGTCCCTGCGTTCGCGTATGGTTTCCCTGTGATGAACACCTGAAACACAAAGATAATGGGCGCCCTAGCGGCCGTTTGCACTCTGACGCTCAAGTCAGTACTAGGGCTAGGAAACACCGAAATCTGTATACTCTTGCTCTTGTGTGTGTGTAACGGCGCAAGAGGATTCTCCCTTGGCCAAGTTTGTTAACTTACTATTTATAGACTGAAAACTAGGGTTTCCTGTTTACCTGAAATGGGCCTTTCTGATGGGCGAGTCCAGCACCGTTGTTACCTTACTCTTAGGATAACCTAGCGCGTGGGGTCCCTAACTGGAGTGCAACCTCTGACAGGATGACCACCTGGGTGCCTCCTCGTGCACCTGATCTCTAGGGTCACCCGCCTCTGAGAGTGCCCTAGCTATTCACGTGCCATGCATGTTGCTCGCCCCTGATCGTGGCCCCTTGCTGGCCATATCCTTCTAGTGGCTTTTATACTTTGTGTCACGCCTGAACGCGTCGTCCACTCTACATGCATGGACACTCGTGATCTAGGCTTCTCCCTTATTGATAATCGGTGTGTGATATGGGATCCACTTCTCGTGGCCCATCTCTACTTTTTGGGTTTCCGAGGTCTGACCTCTCCACACTGTTTAGTGGCAAGTCGGTACATCCTGATGACCGATGTCTGACCACTCTCGGCTCCTTGGCGCACGTGCTTTGCGAGGTATTGGCCTGCGCTGCTCGTGGGACCTGCTTACGTGGCACCAACATCACCAATGGTTTAGTCAACGCCCGGGGACTGGTCGGTACTTAAAAAAAATAAAAAATAGTAATCGTTAGAATTTTGGTGGACCCAATCCCTTTCGGTCCCTCTCACCGTCGTCCAACCGTCCCCCACTTCACTCTCTTGTAGGGGTAAAGCTGTGGTGATTGAGTCAGATGAAGATTCTATTGAGGGACCAATCTACAAGAAACCCAAACCTACGTCGGTGATGGTTTTACACTCATCTTACTCTGGTCGCTCTGCCTCGCCCCGAGGTCACACGACTGGTGTTTCTCTACTCCCTGATCTTGGTGGGACTGGTGCCTCTACCCCTTTTGTCCTTGAACTGCCCCTTGTCCTTCAACATGCCATCAAGGGCTTTCAACAAGGGGTGACTGTGGACCTGGATGAAGCTGTTGTCAGGGAGAGACTGGGTTTCCACTTCGGGGCACTTCTCGCTCGGTTCAACGTTCTATTGTCCAGGGCTGAATCTGGGGACTCCTCGATAGCTCGCTCATTTGCTGCCCGCGAGGCTACTCTGAGAGAAGAGTTGGTCCATTTCTCGAAGCTACTCCACGCCAAGCGCTAAGAGGTTACTACGCTGGAGGCGAGAGTTCTGTCCCTGCGGGTTCAGGTCTTTGAGCTGGAAGAGGCCGATGAGGAGTTTAAAGCCAAGATTACGGGGCTTGAATGAAGGTCCGCCAACCTTGAGGTGCAACTGGATCGGGCAAAGGCCGAGTTTCGTCAGCAAGCCAAAAGGTTTAAAGAAGCTGAGGCTGACCTGACTGGAGACGTTCTGGATGCTTACGACGAGGGATTTAAGGATGCTCTCGCTCAAGTTGCTTGTGTTCATCCAGAAGAGGACACTACACCCTTTTCCGCGTTTAACTTGGTTGACAATGGGAAGATCGTTCCCAGGGTCCTTCCTTGATTTGTATTGGACCAATGCACAAACTTCTTTATCTGCTTGCTACCTTTACTGTTTGAACTCATATTTGCTTTATTTCTATATGTCAAACTGCATTTTGATTCTCATAACTGCCTCTGTCATGGTGCCTGGTGCCAAGACATTTCCTTTGGTGTTCTGTTGCATGTTCCCTTTATCATGAGGGGAGGTTTTTACTGTGAATTGGGTTGTTCCGCCGTAGCCTCATTCACAAGGGAAACAAACTCTTAACTGTCCTCGGCTTCGCTCAAAGGTGCAGAGGATTTATCTGTCGAATTATTTCGTTTTTCCTTGGCACTTTCACTCACGAGGGGAGGTGTTCTCTATGAACCTACCTCTCTGCTTGCAAGACTTCTAGCGCGAGAGAAATTAATTCTTAACTGACCTCAGCTTCGCTCAGGGGCGAGGAGGATTTAGCTTGGTAACTATTACATTTAACCTTAGCGCTCTCACTCGAGAGGGGAGGTGTTCTCTACGAACCTACCTCTCCGCCCACGAGGCTTCTAACGCGAGAAAAATGATTGCTTGACTGACCTCAGCTTGGCTCAAAGGCGAGGAGGATTTATCTATTACGTTTAACCTTAGCGCTTTCACTCAAGAGGGGAGGTGTTCTCTGCGAACCTACCTCTCTGCCTATGAGACTTCTAACGCAAGGCAAACAAATGCTTAACTGATCTCAGTTTCGCTCAAAGGCGAGGAGGATTTATCTATTAACTAACCTCAGCTTCGCTCGAGGGCGAGGAGGATTTGTCTGGCGAACTATTTCGTTCAACCTTGGCGCTTTCACTCGAGAGGGGAGGTGTTCTCTCACAAACCTACCTCTCCGCTCCCAAGACCTCTAACGCAAGGAAAACAAGTTCTTAACTGAATTGTACATAACTCAGAAAAAATACTTCAATTATCTGGGGACCTCATTAAAAAACCCTTGTAAGGGAAAAGGAGTGTCCTCTAATACCACGTACAATATTACTGTTTAACTGAAGTAAACTTGTAGTCGGCTACGTTCTGTGTGTGAGGAACCGAGTCCTGCTTCAACACCTAAACATGCGCGCTTCATTCCCAAATATCTTTGTTTTCCTGAGGGAATTGGTCCACACGGGGGAGAGCGGGTGCAATGGTACCTGAGGTTTCTCTCCAGGCTCTTAGCATACTCAACTTCCCCTGGGTGTAAGACCTTGAAACTGACCCTGTCTTTGTTCGGGGGCCGAACCGATCACGTAATCGATCATCACTGGTGGTCCCGGTTCTGGACTCTACGGTCTTCTCAACCGTGGTTTGCACCGTTCGACCGAGAATGACGCTTGGGTTGGAGGTTCTCTCTCCAATCTCTCTTTCCCCAGAGTTGCCAAACGGATCAGATTTGGCCCTGCGAGCGATTTCTACTATGGCCTCGCCGGGTTTGGAGCGTTTGGTCTCGGGCAGGGGACTTCCCTCAGTGTACGGTGGTCCATTAGTGACCATATATACCCCTCGCCTTACGTATGGGGTGGTCGTACGCTTGGTGGAACTCACACCATGCGTTCTTGTTGGGCCCGAGCTTCTTGTCGGTCTTGGGAGGCACCTTCAGTCTCTCCGCTATGTTTGGGATAACGATAAGGTCTTTCAGCTCTACTATGAAGTCGTGCCTTGGCAGCATGTTATCTCTCCCACGCCCCCTCGTATTAGGCCTTTGATAGGGTTGCTGCTTCACGGGGGCCTTCATCTCTGTCGTAGCCTCGTGAACTAAGGGTTTGAGGACGACCTGCCGCGCACGGCTGCGTGGGAACCACGCATGTGCGCTTTTCACTATGTTCCTCCGTCGTAATGTGGGCCACCGCGCGACGCTTTTTCTCGGTGAAGGTCTTAGGGTGGTTCCAGATGAGTGACTCACTGAAGGGTCCCGGCACGATGCCCTTCCTAAATGCGTGTACCATCATCTTTTCTTCTGTGAGGTTCAACCTCACCACTTGTGCTCCAAAACGGTGGAGGAACTCCTTCAAAGACTCTCCTTGACACTGTTTTACATCAAAGAGGTCATAAGATACTGACAGGGGGGCTCGATTCGCGATGTATTGTGCCCTGAACAGCTTTGTGAGTTGCGGGAACGACGTTACGTGGCCATCAGGGA
>Ga0123342_1005595_pt1 | contig 18086 bp, 8 predicted proteins | sample Turbeawhitnodule_FD_89960 | JGI IMG/M metagenome (GOLD analysis project Ga0123342, IMG submission 89960) | Root nodule microbial communities of legume samples collected from Mexico - Turtle bean Mexico white nodule | ecosystem: Host-associated > Plants > Roots > Nodule | place: Mexico: Nepantla...
CAAACAGTGAACATGAAAAAAAAAAAAAACTGTAAATATGGATGAACCTACCTCTAGGAAAACCAATGAATAACAAGAAAGAAAAAGAGAAAGAGTAGCACTTAATCACAACCATTCAAAAAAAAAGCGAAGAAGAACAAGATAGAACTGTCACTAAAACAAGATAAAAATAATTATTATACCTAATTAATTTAATAATAATAAAATCTCATAATTAATTATACTGCATTAGCTTTTAATTTAAAAAATAAAATCTTCATACATTTTTATATATTTCCAAAAAAGTTATTGATGAATTACAAAAATCCTATAAAATACGCACAACATAAAATAACATTTAGCCATCTTACTTTTTCATCTCCAAAACTAAGTTCTTTAGAATGAAACAAATATCTAAGAAAATGCATATAATATATGAATCTACATATTAAAATTGTTATATCCTATTGCAAGCTCTCCTCACATGTACAACATATAAAAATATGTTTAATCTATACCTATATATAAAGGGGATTCCCTACTTTAACTGCTCTAAATTGTTTTCCTACTTTATCCTGGTTTAATATCTTGTTTTATCAATTTATTTTAGTTATTTGGACATTTTGAATTTTTCACTTTAACTGCTCTAAATTGTTTTCCTATTTTATCCTTACTTAATATTTTGTTTTATCAATTTCCTACTTTATCCTTGTTTAATATTTTGTTTTATCAATTTATTTTGGTTATTTGGACATTTTGGATTCTCCACTTTAACTGCTCTAAATTGTTTTCCTATTTTATCCTTACTTAATATTTTGTTTTATCAATTTATTTATTTTGGTTATTTAAAATTTTATTTTATTTGTTCTCATGGGCAGGTGAGTGGAGAAATTTGTTACTTTTCTGTTTTAAAACTAATATTCTTCTTTATTAAATAAGCGTTTTTTTTTTAATTTTAAAATTTTATTTTATTTGTTCTCACTTAATGGGCAGGAGAGTGGAGAGATTGATATGTTTCATTAGAGGAGAGTGGAGAGAGAAGGGTGAAATGTGGGTTTATGCACGGTTACTTTTTTTTTAGGCAAAAAAAATTATATATAAGAAAACTATGAGAGAGGAAGAATATAGAAACATCTTAAAAACTATTGTATGATGTTATTTGATATTCTTTCTACAGCGCAAATTCAATTTTGGTATTCTTTCAACAAATTCAATTTTTCTGCGTTTTCTTTCATATTTCTCAAGCACAAGAGGAAGAAGGAGATAGAGAAGAAGAAATCGAGAAGTTCCAAGCTGTGATGCTCCGCGTGAGCAAACGCCTTCATTGTTGACCCTACCAACATCTAAATGCAAGCACACACAGTTTTCCTTAGCTGCCACTATGCCTCCCGCCTCTTCAAAATTCTAATTTTGAGATTATGAAACAGTGTATTACTGTTCCTGATTTTAAGTACTTGATTAAATGATACGCAATTAATTTAATAATAATCGAATTAAATGATTAGTGATCATTACATAAAAATAACGTTTTTTCCCATGCTTCACATAGTCATGCTTCATGCTTCTCATGTTTATCAATTTATGCATGCTTCTCATCATCATGCTCATCATGTTTTCAAATTTTTTTAGAATTTGTAAAGTTATTCAAAATGAAAAGGATTTGAAAATTAAATCTTCAATAAAAAAAAATTCATGTGTCTAATATGATTATAATAAATTTGTATCATTCATATCATAATTATTATCATTCTCTTTCAAAAAATTTGCCTAATTTTTTTATGTGCATAGTATGATTATGATGTATATCATTCATATAATAATTATTGTCATGATCTTTTAAACCTAAAAGTTAATATATATATATATATATATATAGTCTTGGTTTAGTATTATTATATTGATTTAAATAAATAAAAAAGACACTTATCTATATAAGTCATTGTGTGATAAAAAGAAAACGTTTATTTACAAGTCATTATAAAAAAATAAAATAATATATATATATATATATATGGGATTTCAAATTAGGGAAGTTTAAATTTTGTGAAATGTTAATTTTTGTTTAAATAGTTTGTTTGAATTCTTTTGGTAAAATGTGATTTTAACAACTTAAAATATTAAACACAGTCCTATTAAGGAAATAATGATTATCAAATTCTACACACACAATTATTATACTTAATTATTGTACTTTATTATACGCAATTAATTTGATAATGATAGAATCTAGTGATTACATTTTGTCTCATGCTTAGTATTCATGTGTCATACATTTTTGTTTGAATAGTTTGTTTGAATTCTCTTGGTAAAATTTTATTTTAACTACATCAAATATAAACACAATCATATTAAGTAAATAATGATTATCAAATTATACGCAATAATTGTACGTAATTATTGTACTTAATTATATGCAATTATACGCAATTGATTTGATAATGATAGAATCAATGATCACTACATAAAAAGAATGTTTTTTCATGTTTCGCATCATGCTATGCTCATCATGTTTTTAAAAAAATTTGGGAATTTTTGAAGTTATTCAAAATGAAAAGGATTTGAAAATTAAAGGATTTTTCATGTGTCTAGTATGATTATGATGTATTTATATCATCATATCATAATTATTATCATTCTCTTTCAAACTTAAAAATTAATATATATATATATATTTTGGTTTAGTATTATTTTAATCGTGTAAATAAATAAAAAAGACACTTATCTATATAAGTCATTGTGTGATAAAAAAGGAAACGTTTATTTATAAGTCATTGTGAACATATACAAGGGTATCCTAAAGTCGGTTCCCAAGAATCCTAAGGTTCCTAACAATCAAATTAACATCCATGGACCCAAATTTATTAGGGGACCAGATCTTGCCACCTGATCTTAATTTTTCTAGGATTTTTTTATGAGAATATATTTTTAAAGAATCTGTGCATATTTTTTTTTTTATGAAACTAACAATTATGAGCAAGGTCCAACAAAGATCAGTACAAAAGAAGATGAGCAAAATATATCTTTTTGAAGAACCTGGAAAACTGTATAGAAAATCAACCGGTTGATTATGCGAAACTAACGATTGAAAATCTGCAGATCAATCAGGGTGTGTCTACTAGAAGGATTGTAGTAAACTTCTGCAATCATACAACGTTTGTCTTCAAGATTGAACCAAAGAAAATCAATGGTGCACTCAAAGATGAACATTGAACTACTGCTATGCATGAGGAGCTTAACCAAATTGTAAGGAATGATGTATGGTTTTTGGTTCCTAGAACAACTCAAATGAATGTCATAGTAACAAAATGGGTTTTCATAAACAAATCAGATGATTCAGGGGTCATCACAAGGAATAAGGCAAGACTTGTTGCTAAGGGATACAACCAAGAAGAAGGGAATGGTGAGACTTTAACACCAGTAACAAGGTTAGAAGCTGTGAGACTCTTACTAGCCTTTGCTTGCATGAATGGATTCAAGCTCTTTCAGATGACGTGAATAGCGCTTTCCTAAATGGAATAGTGAATGAAGAAATCTTTGTATCACAACCACCCGAGTTTGAAGCCCACCTACATCCTAATCATGCATACAAGCTGAAGAAAGCCTTGTATGGTCTTAAGCAAGCACCAAGGAAGTGGTATGAAAGGTTAAGTAGTTTTCTTCTATCTCACCACTATGAAAGAGGAAAGATTGACACAACTCTTTTCATTAAAAAGTCTAATTCTGCTGTAATCTTAGTCCAAATATATGTTGATGACATTATTTTTTACTTTTCTAATGATAAACTATGTGAAGAATTTGTAACAACAACGCAAGGGGAGTTTGAGATGTCAATGATGGGGGAACTCTCCTTCTTTCTTGGCTTGCAGATAAAGCAATCCAAAGAAGGCATCTTCTTATGTCAATCTAAGTATTGTAAAGACATTCTCAAAAAGTTTGAGATGGAAAGCTGTAAAGGTGCAACAACACCAATGTCTACAAACTATTACTTGAGTGCTGATGAAGCTGGAACAACAATGGACCAAACTAAGTACAGGGGGTTGATTGGTTCCTTACTACATCTTACTGCAAGTAGACCTGATATTATGTTTGTTGTTTGCCTTTGTGCAAGGTTTCAATCCAGTCCAAGAGAATCTCATCTTAAAGCTGCCAAGAGAATCCAAAAATATCTTAAAGCAACAACATCTGTGGGTTTATGGTATCCTTCACACTCTCCTATTCATTTAGTTGGATACTCTGATTCTGATTTTGCAGGATGTAAATTGGATAGAAAGAGCACAAGTGGGACATGCCATCTACTTGGTTCAAGCCTTATATCATGGCACAACAAAAAGAAAGCTTGTGTAGCCTTGTCAACTACTGAAGCTGAGTACATAGTTGCAGGGAGCTGTTGTGCATAAATCTTATGAATTAAGCAACCGTCATAGGACTTTGGGTTGAAGTCAGCAAGGTCCCTTTATTTTGTGACAACACAAATGCAATAAATCTAAAAAAAAATCAGATTTAGCATTCTAGAACCAAATACATTGAGATTCGACATCACTTTATTCGTGATCATGTTAGTAATGGTGATAGTGAGATTCAATTTGTTGCCACTGAACGACAACTTGCAGACATCTTCACAAAACCCTTATCCAAAGACATGTTTTATTCATTAAGAAATGAATTGGGAATAATTGATCTACAAGCCTTACCTTGAATCTATGTTTTTTTTTTTAACTCTTTCTATCATTTTATTTGTGAAGACAAATAGGGGGAGAAGTGAGCTTTGGGTTGTAATGTTCCTATATCTGCATCTGTTTTGTTTTTCACATTTGATTGAACATTGCTCTAACTAGTTTTTTGACTTGTTATAAACTCTGATACATATTTTAACCGGTTATTCCTGTGAAATAAGCAATTATTTTTCTGGTACTGCACCTATGCATGCTTGACTGGTTTCTCACATTGATTTAACTGATGTTCCTCTTTGGAAATCACATAGTGAAAACTAGTTTGTAGTGCCTGATTAATCTAGAATAGATTATCCTGTATTTCTATTTTTGCTTGTGAATGCAGGTTAAGCAAGATTCTAAACAGGACATTCCAAAAAACATCTCAGGGATTTGTCTTCATCAAATATGGGGAGATTGTAGAACATGAAAGCTTTGATGAACCAAATCTATGATGAGGGCTCAATGCTTTGTTGCTTTGATTGAAGCTTAGTTCTAGGGTGTTTAGAATTCTTGTAAAGTTCATTCTTAATCCTATGCACAAACTGAATCAATATGTTTTAAAAGAGAAAAATGTTTCTAAGCAAAGAGAAAAACAACCGGTTGAATTCACGATATAATCGGTTGTTTTACACTTAGCTTGTTTGAAGGTTTTCAAAACTGTTTTTGACTTGGTTGACTAACTGTCGATTAAAATGACATTTCAACCGGTTGATTGTCACATTCCTTAACAACTTCTCAAAAACCTATTAAATTTGTTTTCAGTTGAATTAAAAACTGTTTTGGCTCGTGATTAACTGCCTAAAACGGTTAGATTTAAGAGTTATAAATATGGTTTCTCTTTGTATTAAAATATACACAAAAAGTGAGATTGAAAACGTTTTTGACAAGAGATTTGATTCAAAGTTTTGCAAGATTGCTTAGAGGCTGTGCATGTGCATTGGTTCAAGAACTGGTCTTAGGAACTCTATGATTCCTGAAATACCAGGTGTAATCTGTTCCTTTTTTATTCTTGTAATTGTTTTTTTTCTATACTTGTAAAGTTTGTTAACCTGTAAGGTCAGAGGGTGTTCTGACTGTGGTTGTGTGGAAAGCAAAGAGGGGGAGTGTTCTTGTGTGGTCAAGATCACCTCTTTGTGGTGATTGAGTGTGTGTAATCTGTGATTGATTACTAGTGGAATACCTAGTGGTTGTTCTGGGGACTGGATGTAGCTCAGGGTTGAGTGAACCAGTATAAATTGATTGTGTAATCTCTCACTCTCTCTCACTCATTATAAACTGTTTGATTTGATTTTTGTCTTTGTTGTTATAAACGAAATTTCAACCGATTGTTTTTCTGCAAACAATTTTAATTGCTTTGATTGTTTGGTTTCCTTGATTGCTCCTTCTGTGATTGTTGATAAAATTTCATTCTTATTCAATCTTTGCAAAAATCTTTTGTCAAACAATTCACTCCTCTTCTCAACCTCCAGGGCCACCACTCTATCATTCGTATTATCAGCTTCAAAACTGACTTGGTGTACTTTCTCTTCCAGCAACCCCATCGCCTCAAAGGTCGTCTTCAACGAGCTGGAGGACTCGTCCAATTCTGCTTTTAACTTCGCCACCTCTCCAGCTCATCCCCAAGCATCTAACTCACCACGAGCGAGCGACTCAGCATCTCGATTAGTCCCGAAACAAGTCACTCATGGGAGCAACCATAAGGATACTTTCCTCCTCATACGTCATCGCCACTTGAACACCTCAGGCAAGTTGGAGGCGTTTTCATGGCACCGAGGCGAATACGAAGACGATCCCGCCTCCAAACGAGATCAGGGTCGAGGCCCTTTAGTTGGACGCCCCCTCTTCTTTGAATTTACGGGTTGTTCGACCGAGGGGACTAGGTCAATGATTGGCGCAAATGTTCCAACACTATCAACTCAATAGACCCCTTTTGTCTTTAGGCGGTGTGTCGCTTCAATTGCTTCAGTACATTGTTAGATTCTGGGTACATGTGCGACATAATTTTTGCAAAGTCAGAGAAAATTAAGCACATGGTAAACATGGAGAAAGAAAATAAGTATATTAAAATGAAACATACCAGCTAAATCGGCCCATCTTTAGGATGACTCGTATAAGGTCATAAGTTTCTGAGTAGGGAGCCTATTCGAAAGTTGATCAAGTATGTGAAAGACTTCTTTGTCTTGCAAAGTCATGGTGGACCTCGGCCAAGATGAATAATGAATTGACGATTGTGTCCAATGAAAGGGGATTTTGGGTTTCCCCTTTAAGTCATAAAAGTATGGCCTACCATCCGGCTTGATGAACATTTTAAAATACCTCTCCTTGAAATGTTTATAAGATGAGGTGAAGTGTGTGAAAAGAATACTGCCCGGACGGCTTCATAAAGATAACCAATCCACAGGGTGAGTCGGTCGAAATTATAATAAAACAAAAAATATTGAGGGGACAACTTCAACCTAAAGGCATCACAAATTAGCCTAAAGGCCTGGAGGGCCACCCATGCATTTGGGTGCAATTGGGTAAGAGCAACGTTAAAGATCCTAAGGACCCCCCATGCTAGAGAACCTAGAAAAGGAAGCAATTACTAACCTCTTGATGCAAAAGCCCAAAAAATACAATGGAAAGAAGGTTGACAAAGCACTCGACACTTGGACAACTATTGATAAACTCAACAATACTGAAACTGAAAGCAAAAGCAAACGTAATAACGTTCAACAAACATCTCTATTTATAGAGAAGAAGAGAAGAGAGAATGAAATATCCTCTTTTTTGCAATCTTAAAGATCCTCATCCATCCAAGGGTGTACAGTGCTCGACATTTGAAACGACATGGTCTCACCACCATTAGATCTAATTCATCAAACAGTAAAACGCTCAAACAACATGCTGACAAGATGTGCGTCAAGTTTCTGACAAAGCATTTAATTTGTCTGTCACTTCTCACCTCAAGATACCCAACAGTCATATCTCAACTCTTCAGAAGTAAACATTTCTTGAGTCTGGGGACAAGTGTATTGGTCAACACTAGATGAGCCACATCACTCAGTCTCGGTGACCGACCGACCAGTCCAAGACAAATTTAAAACACTTACAATAAATAACAGTTAAGACAATTGCAAGAACTCCTTGAAAATTAAGGATATATCCCACCAAATTCGAGTAACACTTCGAGAAATTAGGGAACCTCCCTAAAATAAAGCTAACATTGATACGATAGATTCGACCCATTACAACAAATAACGCATGACTAAACACTATAAATAAACCTTACATAATTGTACAACCAATTCCAGATACTATCTAGCCTACTTTGTCTATACAAGTAAAAAAAATGTTATCTTCCCATACATCAATTACACTTTCACACTTTTATTCGGATTTGAGTTTAATTTAAGATAGGAAGAAATTGACTAATAGTAACCTCTAATGTACATAATGTTTGATTATCGTGAAGACTATACCTAAAGTTTATTTTCCCTAGAACATAATTGATTTTGATCATTTACCCATTGTTATGGTTGATGCCCTAAAGAATTGATATTGACTCTAGGAACCCTTTTACAGTATTATAAAAGTATCATAATAAAATTTTACATAAATAATGTTTACGGATAAAAATAAATATAATATCTTGATAGGTGAATATTCCATTTTCTGTATGCATCTTTCGCGTTATTTTTTTGCAATTAAATTTCTGCTGCCATTTGATGTTATCTTTTGCAGTGAAATTCATACTAGTATATACTTGAAGACTAATTTGGTGAAATCTTTGGCTGTGAAGGAAAAGTATATAGTTGCTTGTATGGATCTTTGGAAAAGATGGTTTGGAAAATGACTTACTTATTTGGAGTTCGAATTTAATCACTATTTGGTATGTATGGTTTGTTCGAAAATTAAATGCCTTATTTAGATTTTGAATGAATTTTCTATATTAAGCACTTATTTGTCTTTTTAATAGGTCAAAATAATTCATAGACATTGGATCGTTTTGACAGATCGATCGCTGAGTATGCTTGGAAAAGATGTCATCATTCCCTCTCAAGCTAAACTATTTGTTATTTTTTACCTATGAAATATCAACACTAGATCTGATACTCTAAACTCCAAATCAAACAAGCAGTAACAAAGGAAAACAGTCTAGATTGAACCTTGAAAGAAAAGCGATATCTCTTTTCACAAGAGAAATTATAAGATCTAATATGTTGAATCTCAACAACAACAAAAAACAGAACACCCAGCTGTTTTAAGAAATAGCGAAAGAATAATACGCTTACAACGCCCTGAGCAATCCCCCAAATGATTTTAACTGGAATCCCTCACAGTATAGCGAAATCCCCCAAATGATTTTAACTGGAATCCCTCAAAGTATAATAAAAATCGCAGACATGTTAACCAAGGGTGCTGGCTCCAGCAATAATCCCCAAAGGGTTTTAATTTGAGGTGAAAATAAAAAATCCCTCTTACATAGACTAAACCTTAAATCAATAAACAAGATATCTTTAACTAATTCGCGATAAGCCTAAAGAATATTTGTAATGGAAACAAAAAGTTGTACATAAACTTTACAGCGAATTCAATTAGTTGAAAAAAGACCAATCACAGTTCCCTCTTCCATCCAAATTAAAGGAGACAAACCCTAAGACTGCAGACTATAATTTTCCTTTTTTAGCATAAACTCAAATGTCATGTCAGCAAAATTGAGATTCCACCGAAAACAAAGAAATATCTGATTGAATAAAAGATAAGGATAATAAGAATCGAAATTCATACCTCGTGATTTACGTTTTGTTTTGCAAGATGGATTAAACCCCGGTAAAATAAACCCACAAATTGACATCATTTTGCATGAATGATCAGAAACGTCTTCCACAAATTAAAACTAATAATGGTGGAGCAACAAAAACGGTTCAGATCATTGCACGCAAAATGATGATAATTGAATGGGTTGCAAAGGGGAGAGAACCCTCCGTTGAGTAATTAGGGCAAATGAAATTGAAAGAAACTGTGGAATAAGAAAGAATCAATCACTTGAAACAATATTATAGATCTGACAAACAGATAAAGGCTGCGTTTAGCTCTTTGTGGGCTCTCTAGAAACTGAATAAACGTTGTTTCTTCACGCAACTCCATCGATTCTATATACACCCAATAGATCAAGTGAAAAGACCATTTGTTCCTTAAAAAAAATACAATCATTAACTTTTTTTTTTTAAGAAAATACATTCAAGATTACAAAATTTGGAAGGTATTTATGGATCCATAAATACTATGGATTCCATAATCCATATTTTTTTTAAAGAAACGCATTCTGATTATAGAATCTAGAATTTTCAATCCAATAATGCATTCTGAATTCTATAATTAAGAGTTTTTCGGATAACCCATTCTAAAATAAAAAAATTAATAAAATAAAGAATATTATTTATATTTTAAAAAATATGGAAGTGTTACAAGAAATTACGGAGGTGGGTGAAGAAACAATCCTGAATAAAAGTTTTGGAATTCTCTTTAGACAGGCCCAATGCTATCACAACATTAGATTCGTTTCAATAGGGGTTAATCATTGGAGGCTTTTGCTTCCGTGCACTATATTATTTTACAACCTACATCATACCACAAAACTAAAATGACATAAATACTCTCATAAGTTCTTTAAAAACTCTTTTTAAAACTCAAATTCGTGATGGCAATCAGTCCGTCCCACATATGTTCATTTTGTATTTGGTGCGTCCCATATAAAAAAAATACGGGTTGATTTTCTTGTTCTATCCCACAGGTTGATTAGTTTGCGAACCAACATGCATAAGATTTTTTTTTTTTTAAATTAATAAAAATAAAACTTGTAAATATAAATTTTGAATAATTTTTTTTGTTTGTTTTTTAAGTTATTTTTTTTTATTTAATGAATTAATTAAATTATCTTATAATATTATTCTCAGGAAGATATGAGTAAAACGAAATTATAATGATATTTTGAATTTCAATGAAATTTGAGTTTCAACCGTACTAATGAATTGAATAATAAAATATTTTATTAAATATATACTTTTTTTTAAGGTAATACATGTAGACACATGATTACTATTTTAATTTAAAAAATAATATAAAATATTATATATATATAATAATAATAATAATAATAATACAATATTTAAATTTTATTATAGAAAAGACTAAGGTATGAGTATTGCATTTAGCATTTGATGAGTATTGAAACCTAAATAATTTATACATTTTAGAAAAAAAACAGGAAAACACTATTAAATATTAAAAAATCATTATCGAATTTCATGAAAGTATTATGAATTAGGATTGAGGGTAGTTTCTTCCTGTACCTCCATGCCTTTCTTTTTACACCCCATACTTAAAAAAAAAAAACTCAAATTACCTTTTGATATTTTTCATTGAATGTTTTTTCTATAATTCCAAAATATGGAATTTAGAGACTTCCTGGGTTATAAAATATAGAAGTTAAAATTTGAGTTTCGGATTCTATAATATTTTAGATTGCACAATCCAAAATACAAATTTGTATTCCATATTGTAAAATTTGGAATGAATAATTTTAGATTTTTCGAGAATATGAGACTACAAGAAGAAATTATGAAAGTGCAGAAAGAAATTTATAAATTTTTAAAATATGTTTGTGTGGATTAAAAATTATATAGAATAAGTCTAAACAAGTTAGCGAGTTGAAATAGAACATTTATTTATTTATTTTTTTCAGTAAACTATGGACCGCCCCACATTGCTTTGTCATCTCTTCTTTGATAATTCATATTCTGAAATTTATAACTAACTTTTCGGATTTCACTTTCTAAAATACGTTTTCCATTTTAAAATCATCTCCAGATTCTCATTTCCAAAAATCAAAATACACACAAATATTTCAAGATTGTTTATTTTGGAAGGTCTTTCCAAAACTCAATTTTCAGAACTAAGCTTCATACTCATCTATTTCAAATAAAAAATTCCACCAAAGGTATTTTTGGAAAAAATGTACAGTATAAATCTCAAAGGATATAATGCAGAAAACAAAAGCCATGAGTTGATTGCAACAATCTCACTCACATAGGTGAAGTATCTTCCTTAATATGCAAGAAAAATAAAAATAAAACACTTGAATACATGCATGAAAATCATAACCTATTTTATGTATAAAGTGAATATATAAATAACATGACACAAATCCATCATCAACTTCTTCTCTTACTATCATTTTAGCTACGAAATTGTTACTGAAGTTAAGCTCCAGAGAAAATGCTTAACCCAACTAATATAATTTTGTCTGAATGTAAGAAGTCATAAAAAGGTAGAATGTATGGTATTCGATCATCAATATTCAGAACCACACAAAACAACACCTCTTTCTTATATTTCTTTTGGACAGAAAATTATTTAGTTAATTCTATTGGTCATTCGTTTATTTCTAACTACCTAACTTTTGTTGTTATTTGATATCCCTGACTTCTTGGATAAACCAACCAAACATATGTATCTGTTTAGGGAATGAAGCCTTACGTCAGAACTAATCCAGAGTTCATGTATATATAGTTTATAAGACATGTTAGTTAAAGATTCCATTTAAAGAAAGCTAAGAAATTTTTCTTATAAACTATGTGATTTTAGTTAAGTTTTCTCTCTCTTTTTAAATGTGATGTTGTTAGTATTCAGATATTGAAAAAATTATTTTAATTTAATATATAATTTGACACACTTTATTTTCACGGCAAAAAAATCATTAAATTAAATAGAAACTAATTTTAAAGACCAAAATAATTAATCACTATATTAATTACATTAGAAACCATTTTATAAACTAAAAAATTATCGGTATCTAAAATATTTTTTATTATTAATAAAAAATTATAAATAATTTTTAAATTGATATCTAACTATTAGCTACCAAGGTTTTAACTACTAACTACTTATGTTCTAAATTAGTCTTTATTAGTCTTTTAGAGACTAATTTAGAATATATGTAACATCCCTAATTTTTACCCATATATATATAATAAAATAAAAGTAAAACAAACAATATCTAATTAACATATGAATATATACAACTATCTCATAATTGTATCTCAAAAAGATATCCCTCTTCATAGGGATTTTAATATATACACAAAAGTTTTAAAACAAAACAAATCACTCAAATTAAAAGCATCTTCTCCTCTGGTTGATGAACTCTATTACTTGCAACCTCATATGCTCCCGTGTAATTATACTATTAAAGAAAGCAAACACAAACAAAGGACACGGTAAGCTAGTTATATAAAAATTTCTATATAATTTCAATTTCAAATTAATGAACATATTTCATCAAGTGTTTATTAAAATTTATAATTCATCTTTCACATGTCAGACTTCTACTTACTTACAGCACATAGATACTTGACTCTACTTCCGGAAGACTCATGTATTGAAATTAGCATCCAGAGACCTGCACCTATCATACTACTCGCTGTGAAATCCACACAGCCATGCGCATAAACATCTTAATATCTCATAATCTCATATGATAGGGTAAATCCATTTGATCTACTCTGATAAGTTTTTTCAAACATCAGACTTAGCCAAATGAATATATACCCTAACAACAATCTCAACACAGTATTTCCTTTCTTAAAGATACTATGTCTTGATCACACTATCACGCCATTTCATATCTCATGCAACACATCAATGCACCATTCAATCACATCATATTTTAGACTTTTCAAAACAATCTAAATATATCTCAAAATTCACTGAAACACATAACTAAGTTCCTTTAGTTATATTTTTAAATAAGATCCAGTCACTTTAAAAGAACAAACAATAATACATTAGGCTCTCAAAAGCAAAAATAAAAATTGATTTTTTTTTGTATAAAGATTCTAGCTTGAGCGAGAATGGGTCTCGCTCAAGTGAAAATTTTCTCGCTTGAGCAAGATTCAACCCGAGAGCACCCAAAATTTCATCCTAGGTCTCGCTTGAGCAAGAATTTACTCGCTTGAGCGAGAAGGGACCGAGAGCACCTCCTTTTTCCATTCTATTCTCGCTTGAGCGAGAATTAGCTCGCCTAAGCGAGATATGCAAAGAAATCTGCATAATACTATTATGCCTGTTAAATTCTAAACCAACAATTCATTCAATTCATAAATTTATAAATCTACACATTACATTTACAATTTTTGCTCAGAATGACACAAACACTCTCATTGAATCATTGAGCTATTATGTCCATCTATACATATATATGATTTCTAAATCCAAAATCATTTAAAATCAAACAACCAATTCTCAATCACAACACTTTCAATTTCAATCAAATTACAATCTACTCAAAACAAAAAATCCTGCAAGAAAATTTGGAACTGGTCAACCCCACGTCCAGATCTAATAGATAATAAATGTGTGTAAAACTAAATATTAAAACAAAAAAATCTAAAAGAGATCAAAATTACAATTTTTGACTTGTTTATATTAAACAACCGATGTATCATATTAATTCTAGTTGTTCAAATTAAAACAGTTATGTATTTTTTCACAATTTTGAGTTTTCTATGTTTTTATTTTTACTATAATTGTTTATTTTAGTGGAAGGGGTTGTGTCGTATGAGATTCAAACACTCTTCTTAAATAGCGTGTCCGTGTCAGACACATGTATAGGAAATCGACACTTGTACGACACTTGTAGGACACGTATCACATATCAATGAAGTGTCTTGTTCAAAAAATATTTGTTAAATTTATGACAATTCTAACACGGTTCTAACACAATTTTAAAAAGGAGAAATACATTAATTTTCTAAAAACTCAAACTTATTGTATAAAAATTTATTATGATTATAAAAATAAGGAACAAATCCTTTTGAATCAATCATGAAAAACATCTTTATGCTCCAAAAAGAATCTGAAACACACTTGTGCACATAAATCTTTATTGTCAATTTATATAATTCATAATTATATAATATATAGATATGTGTCTTCGTGTCCTACATTTTAGAAATTAGACGTATCTTTATGTCCATATCTGTATCGTATCAGTGTCTGTGCTACCTAGGTTGTGTCTCATAATATGAAGAGTCATAATTCAAAGTTGTATATCAAGATATATGCATGAGTTTTTGTAACAACTTCTGAATTATCTCATATTTTTGTCTTGTAAGAAGAAGATTTTGTGAGAGAAAAGATAACATCTCAATCAGAAACATATAAATACTTTCTGACTATAAAACTAGATAAACTTACATTTAACCCTAAATACTCTTTAGTTGCTGGTATCTCATAAAATTTCTCCATATATTATTTCAATGATAAAATACAATCTCTTATAAATGTTAAAGACTAGTACGATGACCCGTGCAACGCACAGGAATTTTTCTAATATTTTATATGTAAATATTAATATTAAAAATAATAATTTTATTTAGATATATAAATTATTAAGTTGATGAAATTAAATTAAATGTATTGCAATAGTATAAGTTTAGGTACTTTTAGTATATTAATGAATTTAATATAACATAAATAATTAAAAATTTATGAATATATTTAACCTGTGCAACGCACGAAATTTTTTACAACATTTTATTATATATAAATATTAATATTATAATTAAAAAAATATTATTCTTTTACATATGAAAATTGTAAAATTAAGAAATGAAATTAAAATGTTAAAAAATTTAACTTAACTTATTATAAACTTGTAATATATATTAGTAGCTATGAAGCTCAGACACTCCTTTTAAATGGCGTGTCGGTGTCCGATATTCGTATCGGACACTAACACTCGTATGACACCTGTAAGCCACGTATCCGTGAAGTGTCCAATTCAAAAAGTATTTGTTAGATTTCTGGCAATTCTAGTACGATTTTAACACAATTTTAAAAAGGAAAAATACATTAATTTTCTAAAAATACAAACTTTATTGTATAAATTGTTATTATGATTATAAAAATAAGAAACAAATCCTTGTGAACCAGTCATGAAAAACATCTTTCTTCTCCAAAAAATAATCTGGAACATACTTGTGCACATAAATCTTTATTGTCAATTTATATAATTCATAATTATATAATATATAGATTCGTGTCCCTGTGTCCCCGTGTTAGTGTCTATGCTACATAGATTAGTAGTCCACAAATTAATTATAAATAAAAATGAATGAATAATTTTTTGCCATAACAAATACATTACAATAGAAAAAAATAATTTGAACAAATTTACATTATATAAATAATTATCTAATATTATTTTCGCATAAGATATTTACGAAGAAAACAAAGTACTGTTTAAGAACTTCATGCTAAGTTAATATGCAAAAATCTTCCAGAATAATTATTGCAATTAAAAAATTAATTCATTATATTATACGAAGTACAATTATAGTAAAAGTAATAAAAAATGTGTGGGTTTTTCCAGAAACATATTGTAGGCGAAAATCATATTAAATTATGAAGTCACATTTTGTCATATAAATTAATACTTGTGCACATAAATGTTTATTGTCAATTTATATAATTTATAATTATATAATATATAGATCCGTGTCCCGTGTCCCCGTGTCAGTGTCTATGCTACATAGATTAGTAGTCCACAAATTAATTATAAATAAAAAGGAATGAATAAATTTTTGCCATAACAAATACATTACAATAGAAAAAAATAATTTGAATAAATTTACATTATATAAATAATTATCTAATATTATGTTCCCATAAGATATTTACGAAGAAAATGAAGTACTGTTCACCAACTTCATGCTACGTTAATATGCAAAAATCTCTCAGAATAATTATTGCAATTAAAAAATTAATTCATTATATTATATCAAGTACAGTTATAGTAAAAAGTAATAAAAAATGTGTGTTTCTTCCAGAAACATATTGTAGGCAAAAATCATATTAAATTATGAAGTCACATTTTGTCATATAAATTAATACTTGTGCACATAAATGTTTATTATCAATTTATATAATTTATAATTATATGATATATAGATCTGTGTCCCTGTGTCCCCGTGTCCTCGTGTCCAACAAATAAACTAATTTTATGTATCATATTTAAATTATAATAATAATATCATAAAATAAGTTTAATAAAAAATACCATAAAATTTGGTAAGTAACAATAAACACTTATGTAAAAAAATGATTCATCCTAAAAGATGTATAGCTCGAATGTAATAATTTGGTATGTTAACACCTACTTCAAAAATAATCTTATCACATTCTTTTAAGTCATTTAACATATATATTTTCTTTCATCCCACTTTAAGTTTTGTTGACTTATTTAGCGCGATTTTGTATAAAAATATAATTATATAATTAAATATATATATATATATAAATGTAAATGTGAATAAGAAAATAAAAAAATACAAATCAAATATTAATATATAAGAAATAAACATTAGCATGTATGAACAAATAAAAAAACTAAACATACTAAAATTAATATAAAAAATGTTTAAAGATATGTTATAAGAGGATTCATCCTAAAAGGCGAATAACTTGAATTTAATTATTTGGCATGTAAACCTGTTCTTCAAAAACAATTTTATCACTTTCTTTGAAATCATTTAACCTACAAAAATTGTTCCATCCCTATCCAAATTTTGTTGATTTAATTGACACGTTTTCATTTACTATTATAAATAAAAATATAATATATATATAATAAATATTATATATATATGTGCCTAATTGTAAATAAAAAATAAAAAAAATACAAATATATGAGAAATAATCATTAGCAAATAAAAAAAAAACTAAACATACTAACATTAATATAAACAATCCATGAAAATAAATAATACACATAAATAAATAATTTAAGTATAACAAACTGACAAAACTTTTGAGGAAAGTAACTAACAATAAACAATTATGTAAAAAAGGAGTCATCCTACAAGTCGAATAATCCAAATTTCATTATTTTGTATGTTAACCTTTGCCTAAAAGCAATCTTATTGTCATTTAATATAAAATTATTCCATCCCGCTCAAAGTTTTGTTGATTTATTCAGTGTATTTTCTTTCAATTTTTTTATAAAAATATAATTTATATATATATATAATAAGAAAATAAGAATATAAAAATAAAAATAATGTAAATATTAATATTAATATATAAGAAACAAACATGAGCAAATAGAATAATTAATTTTAGAAATTTTATTTATTTGAGTGAATAAAATAATTTAGGATTTGTATTTATTTAAGATCTTAGAAAACGTAAAAATTTATTGATTTTAGATTTTTATCAAAGAATGAAGTCAAATAATGTAGGATGTGGATTTATTTAGAATTTTGATTAATTTAGAAATTTTATTCATTTTCGATTTTTATCTAAGAATAACATTACAAATTTTTGGATTTTTATTTATTTAGGATTTTGAAA
>Ga0123342_1005596_pt1 | contig 18074 bp, 8 predicted proteins | sample Turbeawhitnodule_FD_89960 | JGI IMG/M metagenome (GOLD analysis project Ga0123342, IMG submission 89960) | Root nodule microbial communities of legume samples collected from Mexico - Turtle bean Mexico white nodule | ecosystem: Host-associated > Plants > Roots > Nodule | place: Mexico: Nepantla...
AAAAAAAAAAAAGAGAAAAAACAGAGAAGACTTTTTTTTAAAAAATAAAAAATATAAAAAAAAAAAAAAAAAAACAATAATATATATATATATATATATATATATATATATATATATATATATATATATATATATGTATATATATATATGTATATATATATATATATGTATATATATATATATCCAACAATTTTCAAATTAGTTTAAGGTTTTTACCCGTCCAACCTCACATTTGAAGCAGAATGGTAAATATTTAGGAATAGGCCCTAGTATGTAAATTCAGTTGGCCTTACCTGTCAATGACTCAACAATGATTCCGAAATTGGATTTAGGTTACATTTATCAATTTGAAATTCATTGTCTAAAAACTCTACTTGACAATAGAAGTAGTTGCTTGAAAAATTGTTAATAATTATAATAGCACACACAATAAAATAGGTTAAATCAAATACACATGAAATGAATAAACCATTTTCAGCTGCCACCTCAGAAACTACAGTTTTCTTGTTCCAATATCAAAAGAAACAATGGAAAAAATCACAGCCATCCAAATAATTAAGTGATTGTGTTATATTTCATTCTCTAGAGCATAGTTATGTATGAAATTGGAAGTATGGAAAATTGTATCACATTCATTCAGTTTATGTTCTCATTGGTATGCATGTTAATCAAACACACGGTACAAGATCATTTCCAACATAGTATAGATAAAGCTTAATACAACGGAAAACTAGATTCCAAATGCATATAAAAGTACCTCGTATGTAGCAGTACCACCAGACAGTGCAGGTTGTCGAAGGGTAACATTACAGATTGCACCAATAGCAGATAGAATACAAACTGTCCGAGGCCCTTGCTGAGAAAAGGCCATAATTTTTGCCGTGATGTCCTACAATCAGAAGCATGCTAGTGAGAAGGATTTGTAACAATAGTAACCCAAACCAACCCTGTCAATGGAAACTTTAAAAGAATTGTCTAGAGCCTAAAAAAACTACATATATATGCACACACCAACTATGAAGGTTCCACAATAAAATAGTGACTGGCTAAAGAAATCCAATTTTGCTTCAGTTCAATGATAAACTAACAAGAGAAGGCTGACAATAAATACTGGCAAAGCATTCCCCAAAACACACTCTATTCCAGTATTAGCTGAATTTATTGAAAATGGCCAATTTTGGTGAGTCTCACTTCTCATTTAGTAATTATCTCCTCTCCTGATTTGCAGTTTGTAAGTGTTAGAAAATGTGTTACTAACTATCCTCATAAAGAGAAAGGTAAGTTAATGCTATAATTACCCCTTACCTTTTTTAGTGGGACAATATATACAATGTAAATGGTGTACAAGAAACTATAACAAATAAATACACCTCTTAAATTCTGAAATTGATTAAATGAGATGGCCAAAAATCATTCACACTCCACATCAACAGTTATAAGAGAATTGATGAACTAAAAAATAATAGCACTGAATGAGAAATTGACATCAAGTTCCCATGCAACAAGGTAAGTTTTTTTAGCCACAGAAAACTAAAACAAACATATATTTAAAATAAAATTGTCTAGATGAAGGTCTCATTTAACACCCAATTTGAGGATTATCTGTATGCAGTTTGACTAGTTCCACAATGTTGTTTCATCACCAGAAAGGTTAAGAACTAAGATTAACTCAGAACAATAGCACCGAAATCATTCAAACAAAAAATACAAATAAAGAATGACAAAACAATAATCACTGCAAGGCTGTCTCCCAAAATAGATAGGTCACAATCAAAAGCAGTTTCAAAACTTTCTGCTCTCATTATTAATAGACCCTCAACCTTTCCATAACCATAACACCATAACAACGCAGTTAATAAGTCCAAAACTTCCAAAACTAAGACTTATAACCCTTGCCAAAAAAAAGAAACAGGTATTACCATATAATTATGAGTTTAATTTCTAATGTATACTCAGCAAAAAAAATATTACACACTAAAAACACAATGGTTAGTTTCATTTTTAAGATAATTATTGTGAAAAATTCTAAATCTCTCATACATATTTATTTGTGATTGGACAACTGTGTAAAAGAGATAGTCTAATTTATCCATAATTATTCATTCTGGGGGTACAAGAAAAGTTCAAGTTGAGTAAAGAGCGAAAACTCTCCCTTTCCCAACCAAGAACACAAGGCATCAAAATCCAAAGCTAAGCCACATAAACCACCAACAAACAAATGCAAGAGCCACATAATACAAACAAGCAAACGAGTACACTGCATGGCATTTCAGGAAAGTCTAGTTTTTATTTAGCATTACCTCGCCAGACTCCACCAAGATCACGTGGGGAGTGAATCCAACCCCACCAGCTCCTTCACATCAACACAAAAAAGAAACCATCACAATCAGTTCCATTCAAACAAAAAAACCAAACACAAAAACAACAAGAACTACCGAGAGCATCCAGCTGTTTCTTTCCAGAACCGGGAGGCCTTCCTCGGTGCTTCTTCGCCGGAGCATCAGCGGAGGCAGTACCAGCCGAATCTCCACCGATACCGCCGCCGGAAGCGGCGTTAGAGGCAGGTGGAGGAGGTGAGGCATGGGTAGGAGCAAGGCCGAGGGCAATGTTACCGTCCGGCGAGTACTTCCGGGGACGACCGCGCTTCTTCTTGGCGAGCGAGCATGGCTTCATCGGCGAGGAGGAGCCGTCGTAGGCGGCAGCGGGGGAGACGGGGAAAGGCTCCGACGCTGGCGGAGGCTGTTGCTGCTGCTGCGGCACGACGCCGAAGGGAAATCGCGCGGTGGCGGGCGCCATCATGACGGCGCCGGACGAATTAGGGCCGATGTTGGTGTGGGCATAGGAGGTGGGGCCTGCCATGATGGAGGGTGGCGGGGCGCGGGGCGGTTCGCGAGCGTCCATTGCAGCAGATCAAGCGGCGAATGCAGCTTGAAGCTTGAAATTGGATGCTCCCTCTGAAAACTCTGCAGCGATCGATGAATTGAATTGAGTGATTGATGAGACGAGAGAGAGATAGAAGCGTTTCACTGTGTGTGTGAGAGGGAGAGAGAGAGAGAAAGAAAGAGTGTTGTGAGTGGGGGATTCAGAGACCGAGGAACAAAAAGCGCACCTGACTATGATACGGAAAGAGTGAGATAATGAAACTAGAATTGAAGGAAAGGGGGGGAAAGTGTATATTGAGAGGTAAAGATAATTTTATGGGATACTACTTACCATTATTTATGTTACTTTCCTATACGTACATATAAATAACTTCACCTTTCGAAACCTCTTTCCTTTATGCATGCCACAGGAATGAATCATCCCTTTTAATACCTCCTCACTCCTATTAAATACCCCTTCTCTCTTTATTACATACATTTATTCTATATATTGCCCTCATTATTTAATCACATTAAATATCTCACATCATTTCTTCTCTTTTATTACTTACTTCTAACACGTCAAAATTAATGTCCTCACTTCTCATTGTTTTTTTTCGATTATCTTATCCTCAATGATTCGTCATGAAAAAAAATTAAAAATAATAGAGTTTACTTTTCTTTTAAATAATATATTTCAAACTGTTTTTTTTTGGAGAATTTGAGGCTTTATATTTCATTATTTTTAAATATCTATAATACTAATATAGATACTATCTATGTAATATAGATAGTAATTTATAAACAAATTTTAAACTGCAAACATGTTGTCCATTACAAAATACTATAAGTCTTTTTTTATTAAACATGAGTTTTTTTATAGTTTTTTTTAATAAAATTTTATATCATTGATGCACAGTATCGTTTTAACATCAGTGTACAATAAAATTTAACAGGTAATATTAACTTATAAATCGTAGTCCAAATACAATAGTGGAACACTTTGCGATGAGTTATGTGATAAAGTGTCACTGTCATTATCTAATCTTGTACTTAACAAGTGTCAATCTTCTCTTTGATCCTCTTCGGGTTGTCATGTGCATCATCTTCTTTGTATTCTTCTGCATCCTCCTAATGACTATGAATAACATCATCTTTTTGCATTAGGGTTTAGGGTTTAGGGTTAAGATTGTTATGTGCATCATCTTTACACTCTTGGATCCTCATCAGGACATTTTTGTAGGTCTTCTTATAAGTCAGTGATATCCATGGGTGTTGCATTACTATAATAGGGTGGAGTTAGTTGTGTCCACCAAATGCATCACTCATATGTTTAAGGTGGTGCAAAGGGGTGCTCTTTGTATATTATAAGAAAATATATGTACTTAATAAAGTTATCAACATTCATTAAGGCATTGTGGTTCTACATCCCCTGTAGGTCAATTATCCACGTACGGGTGCGTGCAAGACTGCGAGGCTATCGTATAACTTAACAAACTAAGATGAACTAGTAACTAAAATTTCAATTAAGCACAAGCATTGAAATTTAAAAGTCACTAAGCACAAGCATTGAAATTTAAAAGTCACTGTCATATTACAAATTAAAACGATAAAAATATTTCTATACATAAAACAAAACAAAGATACTATAACATAAATAGTTAATCAAATAAAAAATATAACAACCCAAATAATTAAACTCAAACAATTATATCAACATTAATATGACAATCCTCATCCGATCATAATTTTCAACAAGTGATAAAAGACAAAATTCTTAAGGCATTTCGAAAATCCTAATTATGTAAGGTTATTAATTAGAAAATTGTAACATTGCCTTGAGTTGGTAATGGTTTAAATTAAGTTTGAAAACTATGTTCCAAAGGTCTAATGAACATTTAAGAATGAAAACTTATTCACTAATAAGATAGTTGTGTCTTACTAATAATTTGTATTATGAAATATACATTTATGAGAAATAATGTAATATTTATTTTTAGTTCATAAACAATTATAAATTAGAAAGACATCCCAAACTATAGAATATAGTACAAGTCGCTTACTCTTACTATCATCAAAATTTAACCTTGCAAAATCTAAAGTGCAAAAAAAATCACTTAGTTATTATTACTTAACTAGTCCTTAAACTAACATATATCTCAGTTAAAAAAGTTAAAATTATGCAACTTCACACCCATAAAAAAAATTGAATTTTCATACCAAATTCTTAACAATTGTGTCACTATTAATAAGGAATATACAATTTTTTCACTTGAAAGAACTATGAAGAATAAAAATATATTCAATTGAATTTTATCAAAATACCATATATATATATAATTTAAATACAAGATATATGATTTATGTTAATAATATTATCTTCCTTGTCATTTAAATGAACAAATTTAGGATCTCTTGCCACTTTATTTCATAAAGAACTAGATAAGTCTAGAAATCTCTAAAAATATGTTCAACTTATTTATAAAATATTTTTTTCAAATTAATATCCTCTTCAAACTCCATTTAATATTAATTAATAATCTTTCTTTGTAGATTTTTTATCTTTCTTTTTTCTCTTTTTAGTCATATTTATTGTAAAGATTTAGGGAAATGGTTCTCTCTCTCCCTCTCACTTATAAGATAATCATTTCTTCAAACTTTTATTTATATATATATATATATGCGTCATTGTATTCATACTATTAATTAAGGTTAAATTTGTACTTAATAGATGGTTTTATAACTGGATAGTGTAATAACTTATGTTTTAAATAGTTTAACTACTAGTCTAATAAAATACGACTATCTTATCTATATATATTATTTTTATAAACCAGTTTATTTTAAAAATGATTTTAATTTAACTAACACACTGATGATCTGGATACTTTATAAAAAAATTCAAGTGATACTACTGCAAATACTTTAAACGTGATATAAAGTGAATATATTATCTGGTAAAATAATAAAAAAGTTAATAAAAAAGAGTGAGTGTTTAAATATTTTTAAGTTTATGAAAATTTCTTTATTCAATTTTAGTTATGGAAATTTGTATTGTTTAAGATTATGACATAATATTTATTTATTTTCATTCATAGAAATTAAGCAAAGATCTAGAAAAACTCATATCTTAGTTAACCTTAAATCCTTTAAGTTCCTGTGGTTATTTTAACCATTATCGTTAATTATAATTAGTTTAAAATAAAAAATAATATTAATTAAAATAATTAAGATGATAAGAAATAATTTAAATTCAAAGTACTTAAAAATAATTTTAGGTCTGAAATAATATTTTATTATTTTTATAGTAAATTGATAACATGTAATCTATTTTAATTTTTTAATATACTATCAATTGTGATTTCTACTATTTCTAACATTATTCTTACTTTTTATTTTAAATTTTACTTTTAGCGTAACATTTTTTTTAAATTATATTTTACTTATATGCTTATAACCTAGTTTTAATATTTTTTTCAATATAATCACTATAATTTCGAATAATTTTAATAAGATATTTTTATCAAAAACAGTAGTTTTATCAACAAAAGAATAAAATTATTAAATATGTCATATATTTTAAAATTACTATTACAACATTAACGATTTACAATCATTGCCCTTTTTCTGTTATTACATAATTAATTTTTTTAATTGTACATATATTTAATATACTTTATTATTACTCATTCTTTACCTATGAAATGAAAAATACATAAAATTATTTTTTATTTAATACAAAGTGAAAAATATACGTAATTACCTTTTAAAGATAATGATTGTTCGCAGAATAATGTAAAATTGGTGCTTGAAATATAATAAAAATTAAAATAAATTATATATAATAATTTTCTTATAAATATTTCGGTATTTTATTTTATTTTTTAACACCGAAGTAATTATAGTTAATAATAAAAATAAAAATATCAAATGTTAAAGTAACAATTATTTATACAAACAAAAACTACATACGATTATATGGAGTTAAATTTTGAGTGTTATTTTTTCATTTCTTTTCCCAATTTTCTTATATATTTCTTTTGTGAATACGCGTGCGTGCTTTTTTTCCCAATTTTCAATTAACATTCAACAAGTCTGAATTGTCAAATTCACTCACTACCTTCGCCCTTGTCCGAACCAATCCAAACCACCAAATCGGCGACCACGCCTACCGTTGTTAGCTGCTCTCTCTCTGGAAACCACAGATCCGCGGCGTAAAACCACCGCATCCGATAGTCTCCATCGATCTTCCGATAAAGTGGACCGGAGATGCCGGTTGCCGCTTCCGCCATATACTTCCTCAACCTCCGCGGAGACGTTCTCATCAACCGCCTCTATCGCGACGATGTCGGGTACTCTTGCTTCCACTTTCCTCTCTCTTTCTCGTTTTCAGCGATTCGTACATAGGTTCTTTCTTCAAGTGTTACGCGCGTTTCGATCGTAGCTTGTTGAATTGTATGCAGCGATTATATCATGGTTTCGTATAAGAAACAATTGACTTAGCTAGGGTTGATTGGTGATTTTATTGCAGGGGAAATATGGTAGATGCTTTTAGGACTCATATTATGCAAACGAAGGAGCTCGGTACTTGCCCTGTGAGGCAGATTGGTGGATGCTCTTTCTTTTACATGAGGATCAGCAATGTCTACATTGTTATTGTTGTTAGCAATAACGCCAATGTGGCTTGCGCTTTCAAGTTTGTTGTTGAGGTACTCCACCACCTGTAATTTTCCTTTATCCGAGATGAAGGTTTTGTTTGGGTGCTGCTTGTGCATGACTCTCTCATATCTAGCTTATAATTTTGCCGTTTTGATTGTTGTTAATGTTTTTTAAATGATTGTTTGGGGTTACCTTCTACTCTTAGTGGAGAAGAATGGATAAATGATGAGCCATGCCGGACTTGACTTGGGATTTGTACGAGTACTAAGGGTCATAAAAAGATCAATTAGGGTTTGACAGCGTTTATTTCTTGGTTTATACATCTACCCAGAGGATTTTTTTGTGCTACCAAAGATTTTATTTCTTGAATCACTATATTCTTCGTCTTGTAATTTTCACGTATACTTGGGGCTTGTGATCTTTTGGTTTTATATTGTTGGCGGCAGCTGAGTAGTAGTTAGATTCTGGATATGCTGGTTGTATGGCATACATTATAATAATTTGAGTGGCCTTCTACAGTTCAAGGCGGTTGACAAATTGAAATTTCTTCTCTTTATAATTGACCTTCGTCCTAAGCACGCTAGTCTATATTGCAGAAAAACATTTAATGTAACATTGATATTTTCTTTAACACTTTATAGATCTCTTTGAATGTTTTCTCTTCTCTGGAAGTTTTACTTCCTGTTGTGATTAAAAAACGATATTTTTGCTTTGTGGTGGTTGATAATTGTACTTTTTTTTCTTTACAGGCAGTTGCATTGTTCCGATCTTATTTTGGTGGAGCTTTTGACGAGGATGCAATTCGCAATAATTTTGTACTCATTTATGAGCTCCTAGATGGTATGTAATTTATACAGAGAATCACCTAGTCTTGCCTTGATAATTTTGTCTACTGTGTTATATTTTAGACTTGAAACTCAACACCAGGGTTTTAGATTGCTGATTTTTGAAACTTTCAGAAATTATAAGAGTATATCGTAGCAAAGTTACATCTGCCCAAGTGTCTTTAAGTGAGGAGTAATACATGTCAATTTTGGTACCTATTCAGAAGAGGTAGATGCTTTTGTATGATTGTGCATCTTAGATATTCAAATACATGTTAATGATATTATTTCATTTGAAATACAAATTAAATTATATGGATAACTACAATAACCATACTTTTAGCTGGGATGAATAAAAAAAAAAGACACATTTATGTATGGTGACAATTGGAAAAAATGCAAGTAACCAAAGGAAAGGATACAACTGGTTCCTTTTTCTTGATGTCTTTGGCAAACTCTAAATTCATTGTATTGGTCTGAAGTCCCAACATTTTGGGCAAAATGATTGCCATGAGTTTGATGAAAATTAGTGGGCATAAAATAAGCAATAAACTAGGTTTTTCTTTTGAATATTAGTGAACATGGTTTTGATTGTGCTAGTGCATGTGAAACTGTAATAACGCTATTGCTTGATAACTATTAGATGTGTAGCATTGTGGGTCTATTCTATATTATTGAAATGATAAACAAATATATTTTGCCAAGTCAAAATTTGTTAAGTGTTGAATTGCCAGAGTAAATTCTGTGATATAGAAAAAAATACTTGTCAATAAATAGGTGAGTGGTTATTAACAACTGGTTTTTGCAGAAATTATGGACTTTGGTTACCCACAAAATCTTTCACCAGAGATCTTAAAGCTTTATATCACACAGGAAGGAGTGCGTTCCCCATTTTCATCCAAGGTTAGCCAGCAAACACTGTTGTTGCTTGTAGCTAATATGAAGTAAGACCACGGATATGAACATGATAGGAGAAAACATGGAGATATTGACATAGTAGAAGAAGATACACGGAATACCATATAGATGTATGGAAATAATGGCAAACATAAAATAATATACTGTACACTTGCTACACATAATCAATATATATTATTGTTGCTTGCTAGTAGCTACCATGAATAAGGATATCAATATGAGAAAACAGGGAGACGTTAACATGACAAAATAAAAACAAATCTCAGATAATACCACCTAGATCTATGAATATATGCAAATACCAAAACATCAAGTGATATGCAAGGTATTTGCTCCATATTAGCAATATATTCCCTTTTTTGAAACTTCTCTGCTGTTCTTGTGACTGCCTTGATGTTATAGTTGAAAAAGATGAAAATGCACCACCTCTGTTCTTCCAAACGGGAACAGAGAATTGTCTCGGGCCAATCTGGCATCTATCGGTTGGCTGCTTAAGTTGATGATCAAATTGTTGACCTTTGTTTGGAAATTTACTGATTATGAGTCTCATCATTGATCTGGTCTATGTTGATACTTAATACTAATCTGTCCCTGACATATGTCACCACAAGTGGAATGTTTATTCTGTCATGATGTGCTTCTTTTTTTCTAAATGCATAACATTCAAGTTAATATTGTTGCAGAATTCAAAATGTTTTGTAGTTGCTTCATATTTGTAAGGAACAAATAAACTGTTTTTTTGTACTGGAAGTTCACCTTTTTCTTCCCTGTTCCTGATTGATAAGGCATGAGTTATACCAATGGACTGCGGTGAGGTTTTCTCTTACTTCATTGATGTCATATTACTTTGAATTTTTCCCCTATGGCACTTTCCATACACCTCCTCAACATGATGTAAATTCAGCAATTATTATACTAAGAAAAAAATGATGATGCAAACTTTTAACTTGTGTCCATAAAGATGGTATCAATTCAGATTACTATTCTTCTACTGTTTTGTGCGGTGTTTATCTATCTGTATATTTTTACTTTTAACACAATATGTTTACCCGGTTGGGTTTTGTATTCCATTAAATCCTTTGCTTGCTATATTCTTTGTACATCAAACAAAAGCCCACAGACAGACCTGTTCCAAATGCAACTTTACAAGTTACTGGTGCTGTTGGTTGGCGGAGAGAAGGTCTTGTGTACAAAAAGAATGAGGTAGTGTCACATCTGTTGTTTACATACAATTATTGCTATACAGCTTGTGCTGTTGTAACATTGACCTATTGCAGGTCTTTCTGGATATTGTGGAAAGTGTAAATCTTCTTATGTCTTCAAAAGGTAGGCTGTGAATTTCATTTTTCTCCACATTGATATTTGCTAGATTGCGTGTCTCCTAACTAGTTTGTGAATTTAGGTAGTGTTTTGCGTTGTGATGTCACCGGGAAGATTCTTATGAAGTGCTTTCTTTCTGGAATGCCGGATTTAAAGTTGGGTTTGAATGACAAGATTGGTCTTGAGAAAGAAGCACAACTTAAATCCCGTCCTACTAAAAGGTAGCCTTCAGTTGCATTTATTTCCCTCTTTTAGGCGCCAATGATTTTTTTCCACTTGAAACATGTTTCTTCATGTTCTCCTGATGTTAGCATTGGAAATGATTTGTTTTAGAAGGGGTGCCTGTATTCTTGTTTTCCCATTATAGTTCCTATCCTGTATGCTGTACTTAGAAAGTGTATTTTATCCTCCTGTTTGGTCTTTCACTATTCTAATGACTTCCCCCCCTCTTATAAACAAATCTATGTTGCAGTGGTAAAAGTATTGAGCTTGATGATGTCACTTTCCATCAATGTGTAAATCTGACAAGGTTCAACTCAGAGAAGACCGTTAGTTTTGTACCACCTGATGGTGAATTTGAACTAATGAAGTAGGTTTTTTTTCTTCTTTCAATCCTATCTCTTGCTATCTAATTTCTTAAATCAACAGCAAATATGCTCCTTATTGTTTGTAATTTCGTCTTTGTCGTTCAAACTTATCTTGTTTAACCATTAATGGTGCTAGCATTGTCATTGGTTTGTTTAATATCGGCTAATACAATGTATATGCAGGTATCGTATAACTGAGGGAGTTAATCTTCCTTTTAAAGTATTGCCAACCATCAAGGAACTTGGTCGATCACGAATAGAAGTGAACGTTAAGGTTTGAAAATTTTCATTTGGATGTCCATATTGTTGGTGATATGCCATCCTCCACTTGTTCATTTATTTTTTCAGTACATGTTTTTCAGGTAAAGAGTGTGTTTGGTGCAAAAATGTTTGCACTTGGGGTTGTAGTCAAGATTCCTGTGCCAAAACAAACGGCAAAAACAAATTTCACAGTTACATCTGGCCGAGCAAAATACAACGCCTCTGTTGACTCTTTGGTTTGGAAGTAAGTGTCTTCATGTGATTATTATTTGAACTATAAATTCCAATTATTTTTAAACTTATTGGTGGGTATCATTTATTATTCTTTTAGGCCAAAAGCCACAGTGTATCCATATATGAATCAATTGTTACTCTTCCCCTCCCCACTCCTTTTCCTTTTATACTCTAGTTTTTAGTGTTTTACATTTTCAATATAATAGCCATTCTCATGTCATTATTGCTTGCTTTTTCTTTATTTATAGGATTAGAAAATTCCCTGGGCAAACTGAGTCAACCTTAAGTGCAGAGGTTGAACTTATTTCCACAACAACAGAAAAGAAATCTTGGACTAGACCACCAATTCAGATGGAGTTTCAGGTGTGTTGTTCAATCATCAGTGGTTGTTTCAGTAATTTCTAATTTCTTTAGTTTAGATGTTGCTTTTAAATTTAATTTTTGGAACTTTGACATGCTGTGATTTTGGTTTATCTTTGCCATAATATTTCTGATTCATAAACAAAATAAAGGGTCCGCTTTTGTCTGTCTCGGAAGAAATTATCGCAATTAGACGCTGAATTACAATCAGGTTCCTTCGCCAGATGTTGTCTAACTGTGTGGATTTAACATAACCATTTATTTGTTTTAAATTTCCTTTCACCCCTCCCCCCTTTTAGCCATGCTTGACGAGACGTATTGATCCTTTGCTGTTGGCTTAAATTTTTGAGAAAATGATCATTTTCACTTCTGGAGCAGTCTTTCCAAACTTTCACTTATACGTACTTGTTCTCTTGAGACAGGTTCCCATGTTCACAGCGTCTGGTTTACGTGTCCGTTTCCTCAAGGTATCCATCCTGACCTACCCTACCCTTTTTTCGTGCATCCTCTCACTTCTAGGTGGTTCTATATCTTCTTTATTTACTCCCTGCAGGTGTGGGAGAAGAGCGGGTACAATACCGTTGAGTGGGTTCGTTATATTACAAAAGCAGGATCCTACGAGATTAGGTGCTAGACACAATTGGCGTTGCTGGGTGGAGATTAAAGCAAAATCCGAAATAAGGCGCAGTTTAGGCAAGTTATCCAAGTTTCTTATCTAGTATTAAAGATGTAATGAAAGGTTCAGGCTTTACTCAATTTGCTGTCAGTATGATTCTTTGTGTGAAAATCAGTTTTAATATTTTTGTTCCAAAAGGCCAGCTTGTCATGAGAACCCTGAAATTGATTGTTCGCTCTCGTACCTTTGTATTTTCTTATATTTTTTTATAAGCATTGATTTGTTGTAATGATAATTTTATCGAGTGATGATCAATTGCATTATTTCATCTTGGAGCTGATTATAGGATTTTATGTGCTCAATATTTCAAGGAAATTAACATTGAAATGACATGCTAACTTAATTTTCGCAGAGGGAGTGAACCAAAAAAGAGGACGAAAATCAAGTCTCCTAAAGTTCTGTTCATTAACTTTTAAAAAGAAATCTAAATATATTTTTTCTTTAATCTGAATCCCTTCTCAGTCCGATCGCGCACTGTTATTCTTGACTAGCAGCTGGTAGAATTACATTTTATGAGTAATTTTTAAAATTATTTTCAGTTCAGTTAAAACACAAGTGCTAGACTAGATTGTTTGAAGCCGGTGAGATTATGGAGAGTATGATACACAGTGCATAATGGCCATAATAGGGTGTTTCTTCCTGCACTCCATTAAAGTCATTATCTGTTATTACATAATAGGGTGTTTCTTCATGTACTCCATTAAAGTTCTTTCCCTATCTCATCAAATAGGTGAAATATATTCAAATATCTCATAATTCACTCTCCTCTCATTCTGGACAGCTTTCTTCGAAATATATTTTGGAAATACATTTTATAATATGTATATACGTTATAAAAAATTGATTCTGATTTTTTTTTTCAGAAATAGTTTCTTTCTTAAAAACGTTTTCTGGAATGAATTCAAAAAGAAATGTTTAAAAAAAAAAGCTTCCAAAAAAGATAGTCTGGAAGTCATTTAAAAAAGGGTAAAATAGCCCTTTTCTTGTAAATTAATGGGTGCATAAAGAGTTTTGATAGGTTGCAACAAGAAACATCCTACATAAAGTCATTTATTCATTCCTCTCTGGCTATTTCTTCATGCTATCATTTTCCTACACCTTACACCTCCATATGTTCTTACTTCTAAAAGTTGTTATTATATTTCAAAACCTTCTGTAAAAAAATTAAACTATAACTAGTTTACATTTTGAATTACATTTGGAGATCTTTCTCTAGTTATTTAAAAAAATATATTTCGATTACATAATTTAAAAACTATTTTTACATCTAGAATTAGCTTATATATTATGTAATTTAATATATATATATATATATATATATATATTTAAAAAAAATTGTTTCCAGATTTTATAAATCTGGAAAATATTTTCAAATTTGAAAATATCTTTTAGATCATGTAATTTAAAATACTTTTAGAAAAAAAAAAGGAAAGACATTTAAATTAGTGACAGTGGAAGTTCTTAGGGTGCTGGGTGAGATAAAATGAAAGAAGAAAAAAATGAAAAAGGTGTGTGAGATTTTAAAGATTAATTTATTTTTTATTGAAGAAAAAAAAATTCACATTTATATGAGATGACTAAATGTGACAAAATTTTCACATTTATCTATGTTGTTTTCAAAGTGAGACTATATCCGAGTTGAGTCAAGTTAAATTGACTTAAATTGTGTTCAAATCTAGATTTGATCAAACCTAAACAAGGTTATAACATAATCAAATTTAATTTTAAAATTTATATTCTAACCTAAGATAGTAATATAAATTCATGTTTAACAATAAGATGGAAACAATTCTTTCTCATTTTTATACCTTTATTCGTACTTATATAAGAAAATGATAATTTTACTTTCATCTTCATCTTCTTTATTAAATATCTACCTTCTTTTATCGGCTGCAATAATCCTCGATTTCAACTACTATCGCAACAACTTTTCACCTTCAATACCACTATCATACCACTATCATAGCAACTCCCACCTCCAACATCAATATACTTTTCCTTATCGACGACAATAATCCTCGATTTCAACTACTATTGCAACAACTTTTCACCTCCAATACCACTATCATAGCAACTCCCACCTCCAATATCAATACTACACCAACTTCCATCTCCAAATGTTAACGTTATAACATGTTATCTAATCATAAAAAATTAATTTGTAAATTACACAATTTAAAATACATTTTTTTAATTCTTAACACAATTCAAAATAAAAAATTGTATATTCTATAAAAAAATTGTATATTCAATTAGATGAAGTATAATAAAATACATTTAGCAATTTGAATTACACGAAGTATAATAAAATGTATTTTGAATTATAAAATTTGAAATGCAAATTTTACATTTCAAATTGTAGAATATAAAATTTATAATTCAAATACTAAATCTAAAATATTTTATAATTCAAAATTTATATTTGAATTGTAGAATTTCTACATTGTTGAATTTCAAATTAAATAATTTACTAGAATATTCTATAACTTATAATGTAAATTATAATTTATATTTAAATTGTACGGTTTAAAATATAAATTTTGAAATTGAATAATTTATATTTGAATTGTAGAATTTTGTATTTTACATTGTTCAATTTCAAATGTAGAATACAACATTTATAGTTTAAATTCTAAATCTAAAATATTCTATAATTCATAATATAAACTATAATTTATATTTTAATAATTTATATTTAAAATGTAGAATTTAAAATATAAATTTGCATTCTAGATTGTTGAATTCAAAATGCATAAAGTTTAGTAATATTGGATCAAACTCTAAATTCAGAACTAAGTCACTATAAGATGGATTAGTAATATTGGATCATCCTAAGTGGACCCAATTCAAGGGCAGTTGCTTCCTCTACCTATGCAAATATAGACATGCATCCCCTCAAATGTCTGAAATGTCATAATTAATCTTATGGATTTTCAAATTTAACCTCAGATTTTTTTTCTCACTTCTCCTCTTTCCCCTGGTTTCCCCCAACCTTTGCCGCTAACGACAATCCAAAATTTAACATACGATTTTATTCCAAAAATGGTTTTTCAGAAAACAAATTCAACATAATTATTCCAGAAATATGGTTCTGGAAATGTAAATTTTCCAATCCGAAACTCTAGTTCAATACTTCCAAAATGATCTTTCCAGATTGTAAAATTACGCTTCTAAAAACATGAATCTGGAAATACATTTCGTACCTCCCACACCTATCAATCTGGAAATACACTTCGTAATGAAAATATAAAAAAATACAAAATTATTTTAAATATAAACAAAATACAAAATGTTGTAGAGTGAAGCATCCATGTCGATGAGGGGTGCACTTAGAAATTGATAGGGTAAGTAAAGTTTAGTAGTTTGGGTCAAACGTCAAACTCCAAGATCGAGGAGAATCTAGATTTTGAGTTAATAAATATAATTCAAATTTAAATCTAATTTAAAAATTAAATAAACTAAATTTTTAATCTAATTTAAATTAAAAAAATTCAATTTAATTTCATCTCACTGAATTTTAAATCTTATATATTATATTGAATTTATATTTGAATTGAATTTAGATTGATTTTTTATAACTCCAAACCCTTAACATTTAAGATTGGACTCGAATCTCTGATCTAGATTTAGATTGAATTTTAAAAAATCCAACCCGTTTAAAATTGGGACTGAAATTGTGCACTGATAAGTACATTGTCATGTTTAACTAGTCTTTCGTTTGAGTTTTAGGTCATGTTTTAATTTTTTAGCTTAAACTTAAAAATGTAATTAATCTTTTTTTATTTAAGTTTTAAACGACCATCTACTCATTAATCAGTTTCAAACTGTCGTATAATGTAGATGTTCGAAAATTCGTTAATCCTTTGGGCAACCACGTTTAAAAAATAAATGCCCAAAAATTATACACACATTAACAAAGAAATCTATAATTTCTCCCGTAATAAGTAACACTCATTATATTAATAATATAATTAAATAATTACTCATTTAAAAGAAATAATATTAATAATAAAAATAATTAATTATAGGTAGGAAAAAAACAGAACAACTAAATTCAAGGTCTAGCAGAAAGGGCCTCTAGGAGAAAGGTCTCTCTTGAGAAATTTATTGAAAATAAAGAAGTCAAATTTAAGATATAAAGGCACTGGAATTTTGAAGATTGTTGAATTCTCAAAAGTTGGAACATAATACAAGTGATATAAAGGCATTAGAAATATACATGGAAGGATTATGAGTAAGATGAGACCTTTCTTATTTCATGTATATGCGAGAGAAGAGGTATGAGACCTAAACACAGATCTATATATGTTTGTTTCTGGGTAGGTTTCCTCCAAGTGGATGAGATGGATAAGTGGCTCCGGGCATGGGAACGGCCCCAGGAGTGTGGTAATGAGTCTGATGAGTTCCTACTAAGGGATGCTCAAGCTTCTCTGCAGCATGCCTACCTTTAGCTTCATGCAGTTCCATCTTTGCTTTCGCTTCGTTTGCCCTTGCGCGCTCATGGGCTATCACTCTCTCCTCTTCTGTTCTTGCCGTAGCCTTTTCCGCCTGCACATTTCATTTCTCATCACTCCTAACTTTTTCCTATATATATCAACTTTCACAACCATTTTCCGTTATTCAATGCATTGTATCAGGGAACAAAGTATAGAGATGGAAAACCTGAAAAGCATACCTTCTCGTCTATCTTGGCTTTGTAGACGTCGACTTGTTCCTTGGCAGCACTGGCCATGTTTTTCAGCTTCTCCTTCGAGGATTGCATCGCTCTTCTTCTTCTTCTTCTTCTTCTTCTCTGTCACACTTTCTTATCTTTCTGTATTATGAATTCACAAGTTCAAGTGTTGATGGAGGAGGGTTTATTTGTATGGGAAAGTAAGGGGCATGACATGGTAGCCAGCGTGATACTTGTCCAACATGCAGAGCTATTCCTATCCACATGCTGCCACGTTCACACAAAAAAACATTATATATATGGCTTATCTGTTACCGACTTAACCTACCACTATCCGATAGAGTGAAACTAATAGAAGGCACAAAGGAATACCTTAACTCATACGGGAAAGTTCTAAATTTAATTATTTTAAAAAGTTTAGATTCTGAACAGATTCTACTATATCATTCATAAAAAATATTTAAACTATTCCCCTTAATCAGACTATTTCTATTTAAAGTTTTGCATGCATAGTATATAGTTTCAATTGTTATCTCTATGAAAAGAAAATTTGTTATAGTAAAATTGAGTATTTGTTCTTAATTGCTTTTATCAAAAAAAAAAAAAAAAAAAAAAACTGATAGAGAAAGAGGATAGTTAAAAAAAAAAAAAAAGAAAAAAAAAAAAAAAATTTTAAATATAAAAAAAAAAAAAAAAAAAAAA
>Ga0123342_1005597_pt1 | contig 18068 bp, 17 predicted proteins | sample Turbeawhitnodule_FD_89960 | JGI IMG/M metagenome (GOLD analysis project Ga0123342, IMG submission 89960) | Root nodule microbial communities of legume samples collected from Mexico - Turtle bean Mexico white nodule | ecosystem: Host-associated > Plants > Roots > Nodule | place: Mexico: Nepantla...
ATATATATATATATATATATATATATATATATATATATATATATATATATATATATATATATATATATATATATATATTGGTGTACTTAAATAATAGTGATTTCTTTCATCAAATATGGCACTTAACATGCCACACATGCATTTGGTTGGTGCTAAGTGGTGCTAGCTAAAAGACAAACCCAAATGACAAACACATTGATCTTTCAAGGACCTCGAGGATTTTCAGTCTTTCAAGGACTAAAAGAACGAATTCCTAACCTTTTAGGGACAAAAATTACTATTTACTCAACAGTAAATATATAGCAGAGTCCATACCATCGCATGCATCCTTTGTGGGGCCATGTAACAGGGATCATGGATGGGTGCAATTGAGTTCAACTGTCCCTAAATCAAGATTCAACCCATAACCAGATGTTATAAATCTAAAACCCCAAACTACTAAAAATATTAGAAAAAACCTAAGAGTAGGCAGTATATATTACCCGGTCTTGGATGCCATGCTGGTTGCTATAATAATCATTACGAATAGCAGCTACTGAATTCAATTGGTGGCACTTCAACAAATTAAGGATAGCAAATTATTCTTTGAAGTAACAGGAAGAAGATTACAACTGGTTAACTGCTACTATCACATTGAACTTCAAATTTCTAAATATTAGAGATAATCTACCATTCCCAAATCAATCCGCTGAGTAGCAAAATAGCCATCCAGATTCTGTGCCCTTGAGTTCAGCCGACCCTGTAACAGAGTTTTCCAAAAGGGCCAAAATTTCAGGATCCACACACACTCTTTTGTTTGTCACAATGCAAGCAGTAGAAATGGGAAAATGCCATACCATCTCTTGAATGCTCTGCTGTGATTCATATGAACAAGGAAGACGAGATGCTTGTGCATTGGGGTTTTCCTATAACAAATACTGACCATAAGATACATTTCTATGATGAAATATCACAATCAGTAATGAATCTGACATGTACTTCAAACAAGAAGCACCAACCACTTGCTGCCAGCTAGAATCAACTCCCATAGCAATGATCTCTGGTTCAACGCTTACCTATTAAGTATCACTACATAAGAGGGGCACACAAAAAGCTATCTGATGTTATGGAAACGGAGTCTGTAACATTAGCATCATGGCTGACACGACAAAACAAACCTTTCTTTTTCGAAGAGTACTATCCTTTTTGTTAGTATGATCAGCAGCATTACTCAGATTCACCTCTTGAGAACCAAAACAAGGAAGGTTCGGTTCTCTGACACTGTGAATTGTACCATTCAGGTTCTCACACTTTCTCAAAGCTTCTTCCAATACCTTTACAGCGGCAATGTACGTCTCGTATGATAAAGACCCTTCATCACCCAATTCAAAAGCTCGTTGACATAAATCTTTACAACGCTCAGTCCTAGAGTCAGAGACAACCACATCTGCCATAGACAGATTTCTTTCTGTCTGTCTGCTCTTGGCATCTTTTGTCCATCGTTTTAAAATATACCGAGGTGGGATGCTATGCACACCAGAAATCTGTAGCACAATCATTACATGCCTACAAAGATAGCCATTGAACTCAAATGAATAGCAGGAGCATGATGCTTCTGAAGTCGATTCATTCCAAGTCACAACAAAACCTTGATTGTCCTCAAAATCCTGAACCATAAAAATTTTCGATGCCCCATCTTCGCTCTCTTTCCTTGGATGACAAGCAACAGCTCCCAAAACCTCACTCTGGAACTTCTTAAACACTGCATGAGTGTACAACTCCACCATTTGTTTACCAAAAGGTGATGGGGACTTCAACACAGGCTGTCTACGCAGCGTTTCAAAATCCGCCTTGGCTTCCTCCTCATACTTATCCCTCATCACCACTCTGTACTGCTCCATAAACTCTTTCACAGTAGTTTTCCTCTGCACATATTTATCAAACAAACAGTTCATGGCTTCTGATCTCTGCACAGTGGACATTCCTGCTAAAACCCTGCCATTCAAAAATGCAGGTACCCACTGTTTGCGATCCTCATAAATCTCACACAACCAACTCTCATCACCCATGTCAAACCTCACAACCATCTCCCCCCACCTCTTCTCAAACTGCTCCTTTGTCCTAGACTTCAAAACACACTCACTAAACCCACTCATAAACTCCCCACCATGCTGATGCACCCAGCGACCCAGCTTCTCTGGAAGCTTACTCAACACATGCCACAGACAAAAGCAATGAAAAGACTCAGGAACCACTTGAGCAACAGCTCTCTTCAGCACTTCATCACAGTCAGTGAGGATCACCTTGGGAGCATGTCCCCCCATTGCCCTCAACCAATTCCTCATCAGCCACACAAACGCAGATTCAGACCCATCAGACACAAAAGCCAACCCCAGCAACAAAAACTGAAGATGGTGGTTCACACCAACAAACGGAACAAAGGGCAATCTACACTCGTTTTTAACGTGAGTGGTGTCCAAAAGCACCACATCGCTAAAGTGTCTATAATCAAGCCTAGCCTTAGCATCCACCCAGAAAACACTCCTCAACCGCTGTGCCTCGTTAAAATCGGCCGCGTAAAAGAAATTAGGGTTTTCGTTTTGCATAGACATGAAGGTGTTAAGCAAAAATTGAAGGTCACCTTGGACGAAAGCTAAGTGTTGCAGTGTTTTTTTAACCTTGGTTTTCCTTGAGGAACTTGAGTTGTTATCATTATTATTGGGTTTAGGGTTACTGTGAATGGGGAAAATTTGGTGGTTATGGTGTTTGATGAAAGAAGAGATGATCCATGTACCGTGGGGTGTTCGTTTCACGTGCATAGAGGCCTTGCAATCGGTTTTGGCCCGGGCTCGGGCCCGTTTGGGTTTGTGCGGGCTTGGCGGGGCGCCGTAGCGAGTGCAGGCGAATTTGGCGTCGATGAAGTTGCCGGAAACTCGGGATCGCCGGCTGGCTTTGATTATGGCGGAGAAGCCCACGGATTTCGCGTGGGCTTGGTAGTAAGCGAAAGCTTCCTCCTTGGAATTAAACTCAGGCCCGGGCCCAGAAGCGGGCTCCGGCTCCATTTGAGTCGGCGATTGTGAGATGGGAAGTTCAATGAAATACAATTGGTGGGAACAAACCAAAATCTCTTCTTTTCCCTTCCTTTGGTTCTCCGACCACTTTAAATAAGCATTCTTTGTTTTGTAACCTTGGAGAAATAAATAAGGATGTTGTGGCCTAACATGTTCCTTTTTAACCAACTAGATATACAAAATGAAGTTAACATCTACAAAGTGTTTGAAAAATGTTCTGAACCACTCTTTCTGTAAGTACATTGTTGAAAAGCAAAAAGTGTTACAAATGTACAGTGTGTATAAAGCTAACTAGAAGAACAAATCCAAGTTTATTGTACCTAATCATGCAATAGACCTTTCTTGACATCTCTATGTTGTTGAACAATCAAAACTGAGCCATGAATATCAAGGTCTGAAGAGGCCAAGACATCACCAACTGTTCCTAGTTCTGGACACTCTTCCCAATCACTCATACCAATTGTTAGTGAACTCTGTCCTCTACCACCTTTTCCTACTATGAACAAAGAATACATGTCCCCTATCTCTTTCAAAGAATCCACAGTTTCTGCTCCATGCTTCACAAACTTCTCCACATACCCTATTTGCCCTGAAGTCACATACCTGTTGTAGAAGTCAACCATGAAGGTGTTGTCAATCTCATTCACAGTCTCCTCCCCAGACAATGACATCAGAATTTCGTTTTCCTCTGATTCTCCACTCTCTATCTGTTCGTTCTGTGATGAAGAACTCAGCAAAAATCTTATGATGGTCAAGTTCACGCGTGGACTTCCTGAAATGCGTAGGCTCCATGCAATAGCCTCACGGTCATCAGGGCCACCGAAGAAAAGTGTTGCAACATTTTGTATGCCTTCAGATGCTACTAGTTGTGAGAAGCCAGGTACCTTTGCAAGGCCTCTTTCCACTATCACACCAACTGAACAAGGGGCGTGTCTCAGCACCTTCTGGTTGGTGATCCTTATACCCTCTTTTCCACTTTCCAATTTCCCATCAATGCGTTGGTGCTTGTGGAAGGGCAGTAGCACGATTGACACTTGGAGATCTTCTGCTTCATTGCACACATCTTCATACAATGACGGGAAAGAAGACACTGCCCTTCTTTGGTGGACTAGAATCTTTGTTTCTGCAGTGAAGGTATCCAAAGAATTGTTGATTTCCACCACATCATTGCCCCCATAGTCCTCATCGTCGCTAAGGTCAGCATTTTCTTTTTCGTGGTACAACAGGTTGGACTTGATCTTCTTCACAAGCTCTATTAGGTGCATTATGTAAGTGGTAGATGGTGATACTCTAGAGCCATGCATTGCTAGCACTGTGGCAAGTATGGCAGATACCTGTCGAGGGTCATACACACAAGCCAGAATTCGGAGCTCATCTTCCATTTGTTGTGGTTCAATTGCAGTGTAGTTGTTTGCAAACATTTTGTCTTCCCCTCTCACCAGAAAAGCCACAATTACTCCTGATATTATTGTGTTAAGTACTATTGATACCAACAGAACATTGTACGCTTCTGAATCGAAAGTCTGTGAATCAACACAAGAGCCATTGAATTAGTTTGCAAATTTGAGACGATTTCAATTCTGAGTAATGGCTAAACTCCTTCGCAAGTACTTGAAAGAGAAAAAGCTAGGAAGGTACAACGCATGGAGTTTTTCCATATATCAAAATCAACTTAACTTCTAAGCTTGTTGAATGAAAAGAGCTTCTATAAATTTAAGTTCATGAGTTGATGTTAGATTAAGCGATAACCTCAGTTCATTTCATCTTTTAATCCAAACTGGTTATGATTCAACAGAGTCAGGAAATATACTCACAATTACTTGCTTTGCTGCTGCACCAATGAATAGAAGATCGGCATAACCTCTAGTGTTCAATATGAAGCCAAGAAAAATCCCTTCACTTGTGGGGATTTTGAGGTAGCGGGAAACTAAAAGAGTTCCACCAAGTTTGCTTCCAATGCTCAATAATATCAATATGGCCATACAGGCCACACGCTGTAAGCTCCTGAAGACATTTATCAGGTCACACTGCAAGCCTAAGTAGCCAAAATATACTGGAAGAACAAAGTTGTAAATAGAATAACCAAGTTTGTGCAGCAATGTTCTAGCTGTTTTCCCTTCCTTGGGGAACAACAAACCAATGATGAAACAACTGATAATACTGTTGTAACCCCAAATCTCTATTATCATTGAGCTAGTCAGAAGCAGTAACAGAATGAGTAACAACTCAGGAGCCTTGAGGTACTTCTGGTTTCTATTTCTTGCGTTTAACCAAACTGCCAAGTACCTGTTTATGTAAACCACAAGGACAGTGATTATAACGCAACCTAGACCAGCAGAAATGTGATTTGGTTTTCTCCAGTTAATCATCACGTTGAAGAGCAACAAGCACCCCATTTCTGTGATCAATGCAGATGACACCGCCATACGCCCCACGTCTGATGCTGCAAACCTCAACTCTGCTGCCAAACGAATCACCATAGGGGAGCTTGTGTATGACACCACTAGCATGATGATCATGGAAAAATAATATAAAGGGGCATTGTCAATGGTGTTTAGCTCTTGATGCAAGTAAAATGAGACAGATAGACCAAAAACACCACCCATTACGGCACCACCACAGGCTACAAAGCTGACCCTACGCAGATTGCGCATTGCGTAGTGAATATTCATCTCTAACCCAAACAAAAACATGAAATTTATGCGACAGAAGAAGCTCACAACTTCATAGTAATTTATTGAACTAGCAGGAAAGAATGTAGCCTTTATATAGTCAATGTGTGACATTGGACCTAGCGCCAACCCAGCCTGTTGAACAACAATGCAACAAAAAAGAGTCAATATTGATACCAACAGAAAAAAAAACTTCTTTGTTCAACATTCATTAACAACATTAAGGTCCTTGGTGATTGATTATTACCAGAATCTGTGCAATTGGTCCAGGTTGACCCACAGTCCTAAACACAACGTTGAAGACATGTGACACGACAAGAATGCATGACACTTGCATGCCCATTGAGCTTAGGGGGTTAACCAGATCATTGTTACAGAACATGGAGTGAGTGGCATCCATTGTGCTTCCAGTGTTTCTCAAAACTCAAACAAAAATTAAGAGGAATCAAACGTTACAGAAACAATTGATACGAGGTTCTATGTTCTGTCGATTTTCTTTTGCATGAGGGAATGATGCATTCTTTGTTTCAGATCCTAAATTATTGGTGAAAGACACGTAACACAACACAGACCCCTTATACTTTAGCTCATGTTAACACTTATTTATTATTTTTTACACAACTCATCAAATATTTTTCTGGCCACAGTAGTTATTATTATTTATATATATATATATATATCTGAAAATATTATTAAAATAATGAATATTTAGTTTTGTTATTTAAGAATAAAAAAAGAGAGTGAAAGACAAAAGTAGTTTAATGGTGGTGAGTTAATCTTGGGACTTAGTCAGAGCAGTCGCCTTCCAATTCCCATATCTCTGTCTTGTCATCTGCTGCAGTCTTTCCTCATAACTCCAATTTCTCTCTCTCTCTCTCTCTCTTTCTTTCAGCTTTGGCGCAAAACCCATAAAAAAGTTTTCACCTTTCTTCTCTCCAATTCCTTGCGGTAACAAATAGGTTTTTCAATTACTTCATTTTTCCATTGGGTTCTCTTCTTTGCTTTTCATTGTTCCAAACTGCAGACTAACCGTAGAGGGTCGATCGGTTCTCTTCCTTGGCTTCTACTGCACACACTATTTGTTGTTGCTGTGATTTCGCTCTCGTGTAAAATTGTTCTTTTATGGGCTTGATTTTCGAGGAAATCGATGATCAGAAAGCTGCCCAGTAACTTTATTGTATTTCTGAAGGTGTTGGGATCGTGTTAATGACTAGAATTTTGTCAATTGTTGTTGCTGTTGACTCGTCTTTTTGTGGGTTCTCGTGCAGGATCAAGTAACGACTTTTGAGCTTGTTCTTGACCTCTGTCTTCCATGCCTTCGATCATGTCACCCCAGTGGCAAGACAAGGCTGCTGGTTTCCTTTCTTCCTCCGGTACCATTCACTAAATTGTTGCACTTTTCTCTTTCCTGTTTACTTTGTTCTTATTTGTAAAGTATAAATTCAAATCAACTCTTGGACAATTTGTACCTGAGATTTTGTGTAAATTAATTCCATGGACTTATTTTAATTCATGAAAGAAGGTTAATTCGTTTTGTTTGCTTTTTTTTTTTCCAGTTATTGAGAAGTTTATTTTAATTAAGCCTTTCTGGTCTCTGATTGTTCATGTATGAGTTTTGATGTAGGAGTCAAGCTTAAAGAAGCCAAGGAATCAGCAGGAACATTTGTTGGTGAGGTCACCAAGGATACAAAAAGTAATGTGTCTGAAGTGGCTGGACGAGTGGGGTCAATGGTCAAGAGTCGGTGGGCACTTCTCCAGCAGCCATCCACAAGACATGCTGTGCAGGATCGCTTGATATCAGCGGCTGCTACAACTGGCACGCTCCTGAGGAGAGGCTTCTCAGGGACAAAGGATAAGGTGGTTGTGGGAAAGTCCAAGGTTGAAGAGGTAATTTAGTTGATTAAATGATTTTGGATTGTGATGGGTAACTTTTTAGAAAGGGATAAATGATTTTGTTCACAAGGTTTTCAAAACAAGAAACATAATGAGCACAATTTGTAATTTTAGTAAATGTTAAGTATATCAACATCAAATGAAGACAAAAAAAGTCTTATCATGGGATTTTTTTTTTTAACTGAGATCTATCTATCCTTTTCTTTTGGGTAAAGGGAGTGCCTTATCCAAATTGATTATGGATTATATAATTCTTTCAGTTGAATAGCTGTTATTCTGAACTTGGTATTAATCAAATGGATTTTTCGAATTTTCTTTGTTGTTTTTCTCTCTTCAAAAATCTTACTTGCTAGTCACATGCCACGATATCATCAGTTTGTTGCTCATAATCTTTACTTTCTTCTTTTTCTGATTTTCCATCATGTTGATTTATTTCAGGTGGCAAAAATTACAGCACAAAAAAGTAAGACTATCTTGACAGATATTGAAAGATGGCAAAAGGTAAAACGACATTTGGCTATCGCTGACCTGTTTTTCACTGTATGCGATTTGCTTATTCATACTGTAATTTTCTTTTGCAGGGAGTTGCAAGCACTGACGGTAAGTTTCTCAAACCACATGACGGAGAAAGAGAGCAGTTTTTCTCATGCATCACAGTCTTTTGTTGGCTATGTAGAATAGGTTCCATTATCCCCACAAGGCATCTTGGGATGAATTCCATTTTGATGTCTTTCAGTAACACTTTTGATTATTTATTAAGTCATATAGAAGTATGGCATTCTTTGTTTCTTGGTGTAGCTTTTTACTTTATATTTAAAATTTGTTGCCGGCCTAGAACCTGCACAATGGTGCTTAATTATTAACTTATCATGATCCCAGTATTTGGAGTTCCAATTGAGGTTACTGTGCAGAGGCAAGATTACTGCAAACCTATTCCTCAGATATTGGTCAATTGTGCAGATTATCTTATAGTTTCAGGTAGCTATTTCTAGAGTAAGACTCCACATCCATGGACCAGTTTTTTTTTTTATGTTTGCTTTTGATCCAATAGTTATTTTAAAAGCATTTGATCCAATATAATTTCATTATTTTTATTTTAAGCAGGTTTGAACTCGCCATATCTTTTTAAATCTGAAGGGAATAAAAGGGTTATTCAACAGTTGGTTTCTCTATACAACCAAGGTAATTCAACCATTCTTTCAGTGATGGGTATGTTTGAGATTATACTTGGATGATATTATACATGCTACTGTAATTGCTTTGCAGATTCTACTGCTTCAGTACCAGAAGGCACGAATCCTGTTGATGTAGCAGCTCTTGTGAAATATTACCTTGCTAGCCTTCCTGAGCCACTTACCACATTAGAGCTTTATAATGAGATTAGAGGTGCTCGGTCCAGTATATATTCCACAAGAAACATACTCAAGAGGCTTTCCAGTGTAAACTACATGACTCTAGAGTTTATAACTGCACTTCTACTCCGTGTTAGCCAGAAGTCACTTCTCAACAAGGTAGGAAACTTAACTTCAAATCTTATTCTTGATCTTCTTAAGTTTATTTTTTTTTTATTGTTTGATCAATAATATTTTTCATGTTGTAATTGGAGCACGCTATTGTGCAATATATTTATATTTTGGTTGATCAAATATAGTGTTCGTGTGGTAAATGGAATGGAACACACTGTTGTCCAATATATTTATATTGGAACAAGAGTAATCATCAGTGTAAACTATCCTCATAAAAAGCATAATAAAACAAGAAAAGAGAAGAGATAGACTATGAAAAAGAATTATTAGCAAAATTCTCCTCTTGTAATATTATTTCTTCTTTCAATATCGCTATATTCTCCTTTTAATGTAAAAGTAGAAGGAAACATCACTATGTCTTAGATGCATAACTTGCTTGCTTTGTTATGATTACCTGCTTTCCTCAGTCCCTGCAATAGTGCTGTGCTTTACTATTATTGGTTTCCCATCACTTGGATGACCCTAAGAAAATTCATATAGTCGTTACTTTTTTGTTACTGCATAAAAATTGGATTAGAGTAGCATGCTGAAGATTGTTGATGTTTTCCAGATGGATGCTCGGACCCTAGCTATTGAAATGGCACCTGTTATTATGTGGCAAAAGGAAAGCAGACCTGAATTTTATCGTCAATATTGGAATCAAATGTCAAAAAGTCCTTCCGAAAAGAGTGTAGATACACCACTTGATAATACTGCCTGGGACATGCTTGCTGGTAAGCAAAATTATACTAAAACATGTAAATTTTTTAAGATAACCAACTCGACTTCAAATATTATTTACTATTTGACTATGGCCAAAATATTGGTGATCCCGAGGGGCATTGCATGAAATCACTCTAGTTCTTAAACAATGGGGATTTTCTAAGTCAAAATCATCTATATGTAATAATCTTAACTAAGCGTAAACTTTTATATTTATATTGCCATGTGAGGGGAAGACCAATAAAAGACCTAATAAGAGGAGTTGATCACATGAAAGATAACTGACTCAATAGGAGTTGAGGAAGACCATTGGAAACCTTAAGTAGGCAGTTCAAATGCATAGTCTTCTTTTGCTCATTGGAATTATATTTCTAGGAATCTTGTTTGTTAAGGATCATGAATTTTGAGAATGTTATAAACATGTTTGGTCAGCCCAAATATTCACTATAGTGTTAGACAATATTTCATGGCTATGCTTGAAACTTTCTCACTTTCCTAATCTTTTTGGACTCCCACCCTTCCCATGGGAATGTTTTGTTGGAAAATTATGAAGCCCAGATACTTAAAAAATAGGAACATATCCGTGTCAGATACTGATACTGCTGAATACTTTCAGATACATATCCAAAATGTATCCAAGTAATTTTTTTTATTTAATTTTTTAAATATTTTCCAAGATACTTCTGGGATACTTTTAGGTAATTCATCTAAAAAGTATCCAATCCTTTTTCATTTGATTTTTTAAGGATATAAGTTGGATACTTCTAAGTAGTATCCAAAAAAGTCTGTCTTAAAGCTTCTTGAACAGTCATATTCTTCCTTTATTCTTTGAAGAGTATATACTACATTTATTCTTTGAAGAGAACCTAAATTTCTGTGAATTGGTAGGATTATTTCTTGATGAACTAAATTTAAAAACTATGTTTTTTCTAGGCATTTTGAAATGCTGTTGAATTGTAAACTATTGTGTAGAGTCAATATTTTTTGTTTCGAGTTCTACCGTAGAAGTTTTAATTGATATAGTTAGTAAAAGATTGATTATTATACAGAAAAATAGCTGTATTTTTTGGTTATAACACATGTCTTTTTGTAAACTGTGATCACCATAGTTATGAATTAACAAGAAAGGATCATTGTCTCTTTAATTATCAATATTCTACATCTATATAAAATATTTTATAATTTTTTTAACAAATCGATGACATATCATATCCTAAATATGAAAAAGTTGTTGTATCTGTGTCTTATTGTATCCATCCTTTGCTAAGTATCCAGCTTCATAATTAGAAAATATGGTTAAAAGAACAAAGCAAGGAATATTGGTATCTGGAAATATTTTGTAAAATATTCTTACCAAACACAGGAACCTAAATTCATGATTTAAGGTTCCTGGGAAACTTAATCCCCACCAAACGACCCCTAAGAGAAACCATTTGAAAATTGAAAACCTCGATTTAAATTAAATGGACTATCCAAAATCTTGGTTTTTGATTGTGCACTATGTGGCATTGTTTGATCCATGTAGCCAACCTCTAATTGTGGGAAAAGTGGGAAAAGCCCCTGTTAAAATTTGAGAATATTTCTTACCGTGTGATGGGTTGCTGTCTAAAAGGCTTACCCTCAGTTGGATTTTTTATTTTTTACCATGCATCTACTTCTTCACCATTTATTGCTCATTTAATGAAAATAGGTCGCTTCTGACAACATATTAGAAAACATATAGTTTACTCTTTCTTTTCTGTTTTTTCTTTTACCACTCACTACCTGACGAGTAAATGAAAGCACTAGTAATGATTATTTTTTATCCAATGAGAAGCATGACTCTGCAAGCTTTGCAAAAGCAGCTCTTGGAAAAGTTTTGTTTTGTAATTGTAAAGCATTATCTTCTTCGTTTTTTGTCTCACCAAAATTTATTCCGGGTTTATTTTGATTTAATCTCCTCTCCTCCATTGTTAATCCTTTAAGATTATAGGGTTGGCACTGCTTTCTGATGATTTTACGCCAGATTGGTTAAGCAAATCAATATACTAAAGATGCAAGTCAATTACTACTAAAATTAACTGATTCTAGCTTCATCTTGGGATTATCTTTCTATAGTGTGAGGCTGGACATTTAAAAAATTTCTTTGAGGTTGTATTTCGTACATCTTTAATTGACATTGCATTCTACTCACTAGTTACTGCAGTGTTTTCAAGGAGGGTGCCAAATTCAGTTTAGCAGTTTATTAGTTTACTTCTATTGAACTAAACTCCACCAGCAAAAATTAATGCAGACTATAGACTTATCAGATTAGTACTGATTGGAGATTGCCATTTATTTTCGTATTTCGTGTGCTGCAGATGATGGTGAAGCCATAGATGCATCATCTCCTATCCCTTTGGATGATGGCACGCCAGTAGACTTTGGTGCAATTGAAGTTATTCAGTTGCTCGTGGAGCATCATAATGCAATCTTCACAGATGCAAATGAGACAGTCTGGAAATGAATTGTTTTACTCATGTTCCTGTATTTATTGGTTGACTTGGATATATCTGTCTAGGAATATTTTTTCCCCCAATCTGGTCAAGAAGATCATTATTGAAGTTATCCACAATCATCAAGCTGCAGAAAGATGTTGGATATTACTGGTCCGGTTCTAGTGATAAGGGTATCTGTTTTTGGATTTATTTTGCTTTTAGGAGTGACGATTTTACTTCATGAGAAATGTTAGTAACACTTATATAACACACTCTTATACACACTCTATGATTGGTTAAAATTGGTTGAAAACTACTGAAAGAGAATCGTTAAAATGAGTAGTTGGACCCATCAAAATTTGTGAATTCCCATAAAATCAATCAATTGTAGAGTGTGTTCAAGAGTGTGTTAGAAATTTGTGTTGGTATTCCTCTTCATATATGGGGGTAAAAGTAGCAAACTTATTGTACAGTCATAATTGCAGAAATTATTGTCACTAATGTGCTCTGTTATTGTGGTCTTTTTGCATGGATCGATGATATGTGATCTTTGTTTGTTTCTGATTGATAAAATGAAGTATCTACAAAATATGGGAAACACTCAAATGTGCAATATTAAGTTCCTCCACTAACTAGATATTGTGCAGCTTGAGTTTTTCTATGATTAAATCAAGTAACCTGATATAAGTTCATACATTGGCAAACATCTAGTTTTGACTGTATACCAGAAAAGGATGGCACATGTAAATGAGGAAAACGATTACAGGGCATAGCAGTTAGCACTCCAATCAAAAGATCACAGTTCATTGTTCTGTTGGGGTTGGATTGTGCTCAAAGTATTCAAAAATCTCATTTGGGAAGTCCTTAAATAAGCCATTTGAAGTTGTAATTTGAGAATTTTCCTCCAATCCAAGAGTTGGCAACAACCCAGTCTCAAGCTTCTGGCTGCACACACATTCTGAACATTTATTCTCCTCGAACCCTTCCATAAAATTTGGATCAAAGGACTCTGGAACAAGGTCCTGGTACTCTGGGAACACTGGAAAGTCCATTAGTGGATCAGGGAGTAGAGGGAAGTTATACCCCGATGAAGACTCAAACGATGGTACTGTGTGAAGTGGGGTGGCCTCAACCTCAACTGCACTCAAGTAATCATTTTTCAACTGCGGATAGTTTGGCTTTATCAAATCTGGAAGGTTCATCATCTCGAACACATCAGTGTTTCCCATGTAGGAAGTAGGGTAAGAAAGGTTTTCCTCCACCTCATTTGAACTGCATGGAGGAGCCTGAAATACATATATATTGATCACTCAATTCATGAATCAGCTATATTTTATGTACTAAATCAAAGCATTTTATAAAAGATATGAAAACCTTGCTACTATAAAATTGTAGTCACATCGAAGTTTGCTATAAAACATACGCATATAAGTGGTATAGTGGAAGTGATAAAGTTCTTGTTAAAGATCATGAGTTCAAATCAAAAGTGGAACACAATCATGACAAATGATTATTGTTATTTGAGGTGTTAGTCTAGCTAAGATGTCAAGTTGTATAGTAATATCTAACTTACTATTCTAGCTGAGATGTTAAGTTGCATAATAATATCTAACTTTGCTATAAAACACTTTTCAATTCCTCATTAATTATGACTCACACGCATCAATGCAATCGTATTCTATTGCCTTTTTACTTATAAGCAAAATGTGCAATAATACAAGGCAAAACCTTGAATGTGTGTAATTTCTGACCACTTTAGTAGTAAAGACTCTCCCAAACTTAGGATGGTCTAATGAAAAAACAAAATGTTATATAGACACTGGATATATAGATACATACCTTATCCACTAGCAGTGGAGTAAGAGGAGTTTTTCCCTTGTTTTTCTGCAGCTTTAACGTTGGTGGCTTCTGCAACATCCTCTCCAACCTTTTTCTCCTACTGCTCCAAAAGTTTTTCACATCATTGTCCGTTCTCCCTGCCAAATACGTTGCAATTTTCGCCCATTTGTTCCCAAACTGTGCCTGTAACTCTATCACCAGTCTCTCTTCTTCTGCCGTAAACTTGCATCCACTACACATTTCAAACTTTCCTTGTAAAACAAACCAATCAAATTTTGTACATCATCATGAGTAACACCAACACCATCGCCATTATCAATAGTAGCAACCAAAATTACTTTTTTTAACTATAGTTTCATAGACTGCACTAAAATAGGGGGAAAATGAAGGATTTTACATAAGACTTTTGATCCAAAAATGGATCAGATTTTCTTCATAGTTTTCCCTCACAGGGTCAGATTCTACATGCTCCAACTTTGTCGGATGGATCATAGGATAAACAAACAGATAACTTTGTCATTCCTACTGTATATCAGTCATGCATGGGATAACACAACAAAGAATTCATGCATGCATGCAAAGAAAAGGGTGAGAGAAAGAGAATTAGAAGTGAAGTTACGTCTTCAAGTTCGGTCTAAGTTTGTTAACCCATCTAAGGCGACAAGATTTTCCTGTTCTTGGCAACAAGCCTTTGGATCGAATGGAGCTCCACTCCCTTGGACCATACTTTCTGACATGTCTCAGAAGCACTTCATCTTCCTCTCTACTCCATGGCCCCTTCTTCACATACCCTCTCTCAAACTCTCTTTCCATTTCAATGCTTCTTCCTCAATCTTCACCCCTTATGCTTCTTCCTCAATCTTCACCCCTTATGATCTTCACCCATTATGCTTCTTCCACCACTCTAAATGTTTTCAAATGGATATGCATGCATTTGATCCTCTGTGCTCACACTCCTTCCTCCTTCATGCACCTCCTCCTCTAGGATATTCTCTTTTCTGATGTTTCTGACGTGGCAGTAGCTGATTTGACATGCCTTTTGGTGGCGCAGGTGGACGCAATGCAGAGGATTGCTGCTCCCCCCACTTTGCACTTTCCACGGTTTTGACGGTTATAGTGGCAACATGCGCCATTTGTTTGAGTTCAAAATTTAAGGTTTCTTCTTCAAACTGCCCCAAACACTTCCATCTATATTTTATTCAGTTCAAAATTTAAATATTTCAAATTCAAACATTTTTAAATTATAAATTCACGGCTAAATGAATCTGCCATATTTTAAGAATTTAACTATAATTTAGAGAAGACATTTTTATGTTAGAATCAATACATAATTTAGTGGGTATATGCATATATCATATTATATTATATACTTGCAGATTTTCAATCCTATTCTTTTATGAAACAAAAAATAATTAAATTGATCGATATATACGCGTAGTGTTATCGGTTTAATTTCTTTCGTTATTGTTTATGTATTTTTAGTTTAAATCATGTAAACATGATAAAATTTTTAATTTGAATTTTATAAATAAAATACATTAATCTTAATAGAAATTAAAATTACTATATGTATAAATTCAATTTAAAAAACGAGTTTTTCAGTTTTGTTTTCTCTCGGTCTGAGACTTATTACGTTTTATTCCTTAGATGTTTTGATATGAAATTTTTAACAGAAGTGAGTTGTGGCCAAGGTTTCAACCTCAAATTCGTCCCACAAGATTTGTAATAATTTTTTTATTTGTCAGTGCCAGGGTCGAAAGGAAGGTTTGTCTCTGTGTGTGAAACTATTTTTCACACTTTTGACATTTGACCCTAGTTTCCTCAACTTTTTCCAGAGCTCATATTACGTTAAAAAATTCCAAAAAATTATGTGATAATTTGTCTGAGATTTGAGTTCCAAATTCGTCCCACAAGATTTGCAATAAATTTTTTATTCATCACTGCCAGGACTGAAAGAAAGGTTCGTTTGTTTGTGACACTGTTTGATTTTCTTCCTAGGTATACTCATCCGTTTGACCTGAAATTTGCGTGTTTTTTTTTTCCAAATTCAGTCGAGATTCTTACATGAAATTTCAACAAAAAAAATATTTCGAGAGAGTTTTTCTGAAATTTTGTGCAAACCAATGCTATCCTCTAAAAAAATTTGTGAAATTTTGCCATACTTTATGCAATTTGATTTTGGGTCCATATTGCGTTGAAAAATCCTGAATAAATTCACACACATACTTTCATATGTTGTTTGCACCCAGCTAAGGAGGCACGTCCACAACCAAATCACAAAAATTTTGCCATACTTTCTGCAATTTGATATAGGGAAAAAAATTCAAGACGTTTTGTTTTCGGAAAACCAGTTTTGTTCACTATCGATCTGAGACTTACTACGCCTTATTCCTTGGGCCTTTTGGTATGAAGATTTTACCACACATTCATCACTGTGTGTATTAGGTTTTGGTTGAGATTTGAGCCCTAAATTTGTCCCACAAGATTTGCAATAAATTTTTTATTCATCACTGCCAGGGATGAAAGGAAGGTTCGTTTATGTTAGAAGCTGTTTGATTTTTTTTCTAGGTGAATACCCATCCGTTTGACCTGATATTTGTCGCGTTTTATCCCAAATTTTGTCGAGATTCTTATATGGAATTTCAACAAAAAATTATTTTGGAAGAATTTTTCAGAAATTTTGTGCAAACCAAGGCAATGGCTCTACCAAATTTTGTGAAATTTCGTCCAAATTTCTACAATTTTATTCTAGGTCCATAATGCGTTGAAAAATCCTGAAAAAATTCACACAAATACTTTCATATGTTGTTTGCACCCAACTAAGGAGGCACATCCACAAACAGATCACAAAAAAGAGATATGGGAAGGAAAGCAAGGACATTTTGTTTTCGGAAACCAGTTTTGTTCACTCTTGGTCTGAGACTTACTACGCCTTATTCCTTGGGTCTTTTGATTTGAAATTTTTACCAGACATTCGTCATTGTGTGAATTGTGTATTGGTTGAGATTTGAGCTCCAAATTCGTCCCACAAAATTTGCAATAAATTTTTTATTCATCACTACCAGGGCTGGAAGGAATGTTCGTTTGTGTGTGATACTGCTTGATTTTTTTGCTAGGCGAATACTCATCCGTTTGACCTTCAATTTGTCGCGTTTTTTCCCAAGTTCATTCGTGATTCTTACATGGAATTACAACAAAAAATTATTTTTGGTGAATTTTTCAGAAAATTTTGTCCAAACCAAGGCTATCCTCTACCAAAATTTGTGAAATTTCGTCCTACTTTCTGCAAATTTTATTCTGGGTTCAGATTGCGTTGAAAAATTCCAAAAAAATTCACACAAGTACTTTCACATGTTGTTTAAGCCCAACTAAGGAGAACCGTCCATAAACAAATCATAAAAAGGAGATATAGGGAAGGAAAGCCATGACGTTTTGTTCTCGGAAAATCAGTTTTGTTCACTGTCGGTCTGAGACTTACTACGCCTTATTCCTTGGATCTTTTGATCTGAAATTTTAACCAGACATTTGCCATTGTGTGTATTTAGTATTGGCTGAGATTTGAGCCCCAAATTCGTCCCACAAGATTTCTAATAATTTTTTTATTCATCATTGCCAGGGCTAGACGATAGGTTTTTTTTTGTGTGGTACTTTTTGATTCTTTTCCTTGGAGAATACTCATCCGTTTGACCTTCAATTTGTCGCGTTTTGTCCCAAATTTATTCGTGATTCTTACATGGAATTAACACAGAAAATTATATTGGGTGAATTTTTCAAATTTTTTTGTCCAAACCAAGACTATCCTCTACCAAAATTTGTGAATTTTCGTCCTACTTTTTGCAAATTTTATTTTGGGTCCAGATTGCATTGAAAAATTCTGAAAAAATTCACACAAGTACTTTCATATGTTGTTTGAGCCCAGCTAAGGAGAAA
>Ga0123342_1005598_pt1 | contig 18067 bp, 10 predicted proteins | sample Turbeawhitnodule_FD_89960 | JGI IMG/M metagenome (GOLD analysis project Ga0123342, IMG submission 89960) | Root nodule microbial communities of legume samples collected from Mexico - Turtle bean Mexico white nodule | ecosystem: Host-associated > Plants > Roots > Nodule | place: Mexico: Nepantla...
ATTATTTGATTAATTAAAAAATGAAGAAAATTGTTATTGAATTTGGAAATAAATAGATAAATGAAAAATTATTATATTTGGAAAATAAATAGAGAATTATTGTTGTGAATTTGCAAAATAAATTGTTTGAGAAGTAATGATTTTACAGAACACGTAATGATGAGAAAAAATTAATTTGTAACATTACATAACTTACTACCCAATATATAAACAATAAAAATAAAAAAAAATAAAAAAATTATGACGTGGCAGAAGTCGTGCCAAGTTGGCACGACTTCAATATGACAGGGCAGAAGTCGTGCCAAGTTGGCATGACTTCAGTATGACAGGGCAGAAGTTGTACCAAGTTGGCACGAATTTAGTATGACATGGTAGAAGTCGTGCCTAATTGGGACGACTTCTGCATATGAAGTCGTCTCAATTAGGCACGACTTGCCTAAATTTGTATTTTTTTTTAAAAGAACCCCATTTTGGTAAAAAAAAAAAAAAAACCTCATCATGGTAAAAAAACCTCATAATTTTCTTGTTGTAGTGTAATATAAAATTGACGAAAAATATATTTAATATTTTGATTTAATAAATAAGTTTAGCATATAAAAAGGATGGAAGCATTGAGATATGTTACTAATTAATTAGGAGCTTAGTTGAGAGATGAAAGTGTTTGGGAGAGAGAGTTGTGTTGTTGAATTGGTGGCATTGGCATGTACAGTAGTGGAAGACAAGGACTAGGAGAAATGGGTAAGGTACGTATAAATTCTGCAACTCCTCTGTACCAATTGTTGATTTTGTTTTTGGTCATTAATTAATGCGTAGAAATAAAAGTATAAGTTTGAGTCCTTTATAATTAATTTTGTCTGTTAGTGAAATAGAAGTTTGAAATACGAAGGTGATTAAAATAGTTTATAGTATGAAGAATAATAAATTAAAAATAGAAGATGGTGTAAAGAATGATAAGGGGGAGTGTAAGAAATGATAAGAGAGTGAGGAATGGGAAAGGACAAGGAATGGGCCCAATAGAAGATGGCTCCATGATTTTTTAGGCAACATGTCAATTGGTATTTGGTAACCTCTCTTTTTCTCTTTTTTATTTTCTTTTTTTGGCTGAATCACTTCTTCTGTTTGTTTTGATTAAACATAAATATGCACATATGTCTTCCATGTCTGCATCTGTCACACAATTATACCTTTCCCATTTTTTCAAACATTAAAAAACCTCAACTCAACTCAACACACAATACCCATATCAAACACCTCTATGCATTGTCAAATTCTCGGACATTCTTCTTCTTCATTATTAGTACACATCATTCTTCTCTCTCTCTCTCTCTATATATATATATATACACATATACATATATGTATGCGTGTACCATTGCCCACTTCACAGTTGTTGCATGCATGCATCACTTCATGAATCACCCATCATCAAAATTTATCAGCATTTTCATGTGGGCAACTAGGTAACATTCAATCCCAGAAATTTCTAAAGATTCTTTTCACAATTTTAATATAATTTTAACACAATTTTAAAAGAGACATTTTTTATTATAAAAACTGTAGTCTTTGGATTTTTGTTAGTTTTTATCTATCAAAGTGACACGGAATTAAAAGACGGATTTCACAAAAGAATTATTTTATGTTTTAAGAGACTGTTTCACTTATTAAATTCCTGATATAATAAAGAAATGTTTGGTGAATTATTACACTACAAAAAAATTATAAAATAAAAAAAATTATAAAATAGTAAATAATATTAAAAAAAAATTAATTAGTATAGTAATTAGTTAGTATAGTGATTAAATTAGAGATTCTTTTAGAACCAAATTTTTATTTTTATTTTAAATTAGTTTATATTATTATTAAATGGTTTCTAAATTGGTATCCAATTACCTACCAATGGTTTAACTATCAATTATTTAGATTCTAATTAGATACTAATTTAGAAACAATTTAACAATAATAAAAAACTAATTTGGAAACCAATTTTTTTTAATCTCTAAAATATCTCTAATTTAGTCATTATAGTAACTAAATATTTTTAGTATCTAGAATTAATTTCTATTTCATGATTTTGTTTGTAGTGTCGTCATACGATAATATTTATTACAAAATTAATTGTATAATAAACAAATTTTTTTCTCAAATATTGCCAGAATACTGGTACTATACTAAATCAGTAGACTTATATGTCACGATTTGTGAATAAGTTATTTTATTACTTTCCTGAATTTTAAAAGATTATATTTTGAAAGGCGATAAATATTAGCTTTTATTTATCCCTATAATTACTGGATCATTAACCCTGTTTTTACCCAGTCGTAATTAAATGCTCCCACATGAATTATTGACTTATGTTTAAGAAATTCCATGCATGAATCTTTCCCTTTATTTTGGTTATCTTTTTCCTGTTTGTTAAGGATGTTATAACTCTATGAAAGATATTTTTTATCCAAAACTCCAGCATTGACTTTTGACTGATTTCAAGGTTGTTAAATCAGATCACCCGTACTGTAAAAGGAGAAAATTATGTTGAAAACCCAATTTTGTTTATATCAATCCGACTCAACACATATTTCTCTTAAATGATGTGTCATTGTGACATATTCATATTGGATACCGACACTTGTAGGACATATATCCGTGAAGTACTCAATTAAAAAGTATTTGTCGGATTTCTAACAATTTTAGTACGTTCTAACACAATTTTAAAAATAAAAAATACATTAATTTTTTAAAAATTCAAATTTATTGTATAAATTTTTATTATGATTATAAAAATAAGAAACAAATACTTTTGAACCAGTCATGAAAAATATATTTCTGCTAAAAAAAATAATCTGGAACATACTTATGCACATAAATCTTTATTGTCAATTTATATAATTCATAATTATATAATATATAGATTCGTGTCTCCATATCCTACATTTTAGATATTATATGTATCTTCGTGTTCGTGTATCAGTGTCTGTCTGTGCTACATATTATATATCTAAAAAATAGAAAAAATTATTTTTCTAAAAAATTAAACTAGAGAATACTAAATATAAAAAATTAAAGTTTTTAAATGATTTAATATTTTTCTTTTTGCATATTCAACTTTCTAAGTAATATCAGACCTACACTCCTACATAACTCCTAATATTATTTAAGAATAGTAGCCAAAGTTAAAAAAAAAAGGTAATTTCTATGAAAAATGTTTAAAAATATTCTGTGGTGGTTTATTTTTTTAAAAAAAATGGTTTGATTCCTTTTGAGCATTATGAGGCAGGTGTGATGAATTATGGGAGTGATGTGGGTTCCTCATAATGGTGAAATAACAGTAAGATTACTGGAGAAGAAAAGGGAAAGCAAGGATATGAAATGACTCTTCCTTTTTGTGACGAGGGGGTCATGTTGAGATCACAAGTGTTGTGCTAAATTTGGACTAAAATCACACATCTCTTGTATAATTAACGGTAGCTTCTTTAGAAGAATCAATTTGGGCATTATCTATCTATCTATCAATCACCCATTCCTCAAAGGAATCACAAACAAACACAATCATCCATTTCCACTCTAACCTCCCACAATTGACACTTTGACACTACAATGACGTTGACCCTCCATACCCTGTTACACTTTTTTCTTTTTCAGGATCCATTTTTCCCTTTTTCTTATTATCATTACAACAATCACTCAGATCATATCAAATCAATGTGACTACCTATAGTTTTATCTACTCAACTTGCATATAAACAGGTAGGGTTGTGTCACCCTCTAGTACACTGCACAATTTCTGACAAACCAACCTATTCCCATATGAAAATCAAACACCTTTTACAAAAACAAAAACAAAATGTTACTGTATTGTCAATTTCAGTTACACAGTAACAATTTAATGAGTATTTATTTGCTGGAACTCGCATTTTAAATGTATGTGGAGTATGGAGTATGATTGTGGTGGAGTTGATGAATTCAAAATCAAACATATTCATATATTGTAAAAGGGTGGTTGCTTGTGATTGATGGAAAAAGCCAGCACCACATATGGCTTGTTGCATTCACTTCTCGATGCTTGAATTGTTTATGGGAGTGTGAATTTAATGAAGTTGGTGAGTTGGTAATAAATGTGATAACAAATTCTACAGCAATTCTCTGAAATTAATTGTTTCTGGCTGTTTCCAAACGCACATTCTCAAGCTTCTGCTCAAAAGCGAGAGTGGTCCTGATTCCTACTTGGAATGAAATCATTTCGACAATGAAATTGCATGGAAGTGGTAATCAAAATGGTACACAATCTAGCACTTCATCCCAAGCTAAAACTTTTTTCCCCCTCTCATTTCATTAACTTTTGCTCTTTTTCTCCAAACTTTACTTACAAAATACAGAAAGATAACCCCAAGCCAAACTTTTAAGCGTCCAGAGAGAAAAACAACACAAAATCTCATACTCTATTTTCCTAAGAAAAAGGGAAAGAAAAAAAAGAAGGAAATATTGGTTAAACTGAAATTTCAGCCTTTTCAACCATGTCCTTTTACTCTGTTTCTCTCACTCTCTCTCTCTCTCTCTCTTATAAGTCAAACCTACTTAAGAAAAAAAAAATTGCAATGTACAAAACGTACATAGAACCGAGGACCTAATCTAGGTCCCCCCCCCCAAAGAAAAATCCACCCTCTTTCTTTCCTTCAAATTCAATTCAATATCTTCTTCTCTCAACTCCAAACGATTCCATCAAAATTAGGTTGAAGGGCATCAAAGTAAAATCCAAATTTTGCATTTTGCCCTCTTCACCCATGCATGGGCTATTGGAGGAGCATCATTTTGGAATTAGCATTGAACACATATGATAGCGTAATACCACCAAAAACCTCCGTTCCCATTTATCTACCACCTTCAATCTCCTCCTCAAAAAATGTCTTCTCTTTTTGCCTCTTAGCCAAAACCCAAACATCATTTATGATTTTCTTTCTTCGATGGAGCTCTTCTCTCGTAACTTAGCCAAAACCAAACTAAGCAGCAGCCACTATGAATTTGTTTGCGGCAAGTGTGAGCGTGCAAAAGCAGTTCTATGATTTGCCTCAGCTTCCCAACACTTTTCAATTTCTTGAGCTATTCTCTTTGCGTCCATGGATGCACCAAGTAGTCCCTTTTTGGTAAACCCCACAGCATAAAGACCATTTTTACCTTTCCACCCGTTTGGAAATGGCATCATAGGGTACCCATCTTCCTTAGAGAACATATCTTCTTCCTACACAATTTCCAACAATTTAAAATTTTCAGAATTTTCGAGTCACTGAAAAAACAAACATGTTGTATTTAATACAAGAAGAAGAACGGGTAAGTGTCATGTGTCAACCTTAAGCCAATAGGGCACATTGCTTTTGTAACCAGTCGCCAATATGATTGCATCATAATTCTCTGTCCTTCCATCCACAAATTCCACTGTGTGACGTTTAAGCCGCTTAATGCCTGGACGTACCTACACCAATTTTCAGTTTCACACACACTCAGATTTCATTTCTGTCTTTGATTTCAAACAACCAGGAAAGCAATTAACCCCACCAAACGTGATCAAAACAGTGATTAGAGATTGTTTATGCAGCAGTTGATGAAAAGCAAAGGAAAAAAATTAGGTAGCAGCAGCATTTAGAAAAGAGGTAACTATGTGTGTGGTGTAGGTAAGTAAGTAAATAAGATGTTTGCTGTGGTGTGAGGATTGAGATTAAAAAGGAAAGTTGAAATTGATTTGATAAAAAGGGAAGTACCTTAATGTCTCCACCTTTAATCTTGGCAAGGGTACCCACATCTAGCACAGGGGTCTTTCCTGACATGTTTTTGAGTTCGAGGGGACCCAAACACGGTCGATCCAATCCCAATTCAGAAGTGTCACCAAGCATAAGCCATGACACCATTAGCAAGAATCGATCGACAAGTCGCATGGGTAACCACTTCAGCAACCACATGGACAACCCGAAAGTTGATTTTCCCAGCATCTCTCGTGGTAGGACGTGTACCTTAACCAAACCAAACACACTATTTTTATTAACCAACACTTTTTTTATTCTAGTTACCACCACAGTAAGAAAATCAAAAAATATGTAAAAGGAATCAACTTCACTCTTTAGCTTCAAAAAACAAAAGGTGGGAGTTCATACACCACGCCTTTCAGCTATTGATTTTTTTGGGAAAGCCATTAGAAATTAATATAGAAATAGGAGAAAAAGAATTTGGTGCTCCAAATAATGAAAAAATCACTCATCACACTCACACCTATGGTGCGCGTGCTTAATTAAAAAAATAAAAAAACCAGGAAAGTGCAAGATCAAGTTTTAAAGGCTTGTGTTCATCAAAAGAATAATAGTATTTGTTTTTTAGCAAACCATTGGAACTTGAAGCCGGGTGATGCAGGAACGAAAGTGTTGTAGAAAACCCAAATTTGTGGACTGATTAATTAAGTTTTTATTGTTTCAGAACGACACGGCGCTTGCAAACTCGTTTTTCTGATTGCAGCGAGTGATGTGAGAGTTTATATAGGAACCGTGAGCATTATATTATATGGAATTTTTTGCATGAGAAAAAGAGAAAGAAAAATAAAAAGACCCCATCTAAGGTTTTGCAAGCGAAACATGACAAAAGTCACAACACAACAACACAACGCGATTAAAAAAGCGGAAATCAGAAAAGTTAGCGTCTTGTTGTGAAATAAATCAGAAAGTTTCTCATATTAAATCAGAAATTATTCTAAGTAAGGAGGGACATGAACTTTGGGAAAGAAAAAAAAAAAAAAAGAGAGAAAAGCTTGTACATTTTTATTTTTTATTTTGAGAGGCAAAGAGATTCGGAGTTCTTACTGTGTCTCTGACGACAAGTGAAGGAGTAGCATTATGGTTGCAAAGATCTAAGCAAACTTCCATTCCAGAATTTCCACACCCCACCACCAAAACCCTTTTCCCTCTGAACTCTTCTCCACTCTTATACAAACTCGTGTGTCTTATGGGCGCACCAAACTCTTCCACACCTTCTATATCCGGCACCACCGCCTCGGCATTCTCGCCGGTGGCCACGATCAGCCACCGGCACATGTACTCCGTGGTGTTCTCCGCCTTGTCGACGGTCTTCACCCTCCACAGCGCGAGTTTCGCGTCAAACTCTGCATGCTGCACCGTCTCATTGAAGCTTGGCTTAATTTTGAACCTTTGCGCGTAAGTTTCCAAGTACTCCACGAACTGTTGCTTGGAAGGGTATGTGGGGAAGTGAGAAGGGAAGGGCATGAAGGGAAGCTCGCAGAATTGCTTTGGTAGGTGAAGGCGTAGGCGATCATAGGTCTTGAGCTGCCACAGAGAAGCTATGCAATTGGATCTTTCTAGAATCACACTTTCGATGTTCTTCTCTCTCAGACATGCTGCTGCTGCAAGCCCTGAGGGCCCAGCTCCTACTATCACAGGCCCTTCCACCCACACCGTTGTAGAAGAAGAAGATGATGACTTGTTGAACAAAGGGTCATGTGCTTGCTTTCCCTCTATTTCTCTCATGCAATAGTCCATCAAGAATGCAATGAACAACAACCAAAAACCAACCAAACAAAACCACAATTCTCTTCTATACCAGTATCCCCAAGGACTAAACTTCTCGAGACTCAGAAATGGAAAAAAAAAGTGTATGTAACTGAGTATTTCCAAGAATTAGTCTTTCTGACCCAAGAGTCAGGTGAAGTTTGAGAGACACAAAGAAATGGGTAACAAGAAAGCTCTTTCTTTCTCTCTCTATAACTCTTTCTAGTCTTGGTTTGTAGAAGAATTAGGGTGAGGGAAGTGGTAATTTTTGGAGGCTTATCTAAAGGAGGATTAGGCTTGTGTGAAAACAATTCCCGTGAAAATTGGAGTGGATTAAGAGGGTGTTATCCTGTAGCAAGAATGATAATTTCTTCTCTCACTACGTTATAGAGTGTGTGTGAGTTATATGGTTGAATATGAAGGAGAGTTAAGCGGGAGGATGAGCACCAACTACGGGGCTAAATCAGCATTCATCACAGAGAGAGAGACTGAGAAGGATGTATATATATATATATATATATATATATATATATCTATATATATATATTGTATTGCATGATAGAAGGAATTTATATGGACGAAATCCAAGTGGTAAAAACAGAAGCAACTATGGTAGGGACATTTTTTATATAATAGTTAAGTGTATGTGTTGTTGTTGATTTTAAGTAAATAAATGCACATAGTTTTGGTGGCAAATTAAAGTTGGAAGAGCAATTTACAGATTTAACCTCGCATCATCATGAAGAGGTACGTCACTGTGTTCGTCAATATTGATTAGGGGAGATTGATTAACAGTAAGTGGATTGAAGAGAATGATTATTCGGTGTGAATTTGTTAGCAAATATATGAGCTTCAGTTGAACGAGTTGGTTTTGTTTTAGCAGAGAAAAATCTAGAAATAATAGCTTGCGGAATGTGGAGTGACTCAGCTTCACCTCGCTCGTTTCTAAATTCTATCCCACATCTAACCACGCACAATACCCTCAAACTTTTAATTTTCATTATTTTTTAATTATAATATTGCTTTTAAAAGAATTATACAATTTTATGATAAACCATTTTAACTTGTAAATATTGTTTATTCTCATTACTTTTAAAGGTCCAAACAAATTTAACGTATTTATAATGTAGCATAGACATTAAAACTACGAACACGAAAATACGTATAATTTTTATACGGGAACACAAATTTATATATATTATATAATTATAAATTATATAAATTAACAATAAATATTTATGTGCATAAGTATGTTTTAGATTATTTTTTGAAACAGAAAAATGTTTTTCATAACTGATTCAAAATGATTTGTTTCTTATTTTTATAATTATAATAAAAATGTATACAATAAGTTTGAGTTTTTAGAAAATTAATGTATTTTTCCTTTTTAAGATTGTATTAAAATCGTATTAGAATTATAAAAAATTCAACAAATACTTTTTGAATTGGATACTCCACGGATATGTGTCATGTCCTATAAGTGTCATACAAGTGTCGGTGTCCGACACAAGTATTCGACACTGACACGCCATTTAAGAAGAGTATCTCAATTTCATAATGTATTTATGTTAAAAAAAATGGAAAGACCTTTGCGAAGAAAAGCTATAACAGAAGTAACTTAATATAAATGTTTTTTTACATTTATTATCATGTGATCACTTAAAAATTCTTTTATGAAACTAATGAATACACTACAGTAAATTTTGGGTCTATTGTCAATAAAAAAACCCAACTTAAATGATAAATAGTCGACTCTAATTTGTAGTTAACGTTTATTTTTGTGTTGGTTAAAAAAACAACTTTTCACAAAATTATGACTTTTGCATCGATTTCTCAAAGTGGATACTATTAGTATTAACTAAATTTCCGTGAAGATAGACATTATATATTAAAATTAAATAATTATGAAAACACAATGTAAATTTGACCGATTTAAAAGTTATAAAATTATTTATTTATTAACAAATAGTGTTAGTTAAGATAATGCTAAATAAAATATATTTTTAATATTAATATAATTTGTATTAGTTTGAATGACAGTTATTTTATAAAAAAAAATCTTATATAATGTCTCAATTTTTAACAAAATAAAAATAGAAAAAAGTTATAGTGAATGAATGAAATGATAACAAAATATGTATAAGAAAGATACAGGGATGAGTGAGAGATGAGGGTGTATGAAGAAGATGATTGTGGGTGTATGAGATGAGTGTGAATGAATAAAATGATTGTGGACGGAAGAGACGAGATTTATATAAAAAAATGAGAAAAAAACATTATGAGTGAGGAGATTTATTATTTTTAAATATGAATTTTTAGATTAAAAATAATATATATTTTACATACACATTTATAGCATATAAACTATTATTGTTTTAGTTATAAATTATTATTGTTTTAGTTAAGACTAACTTAAATAAATATTAAAAATACATTATATTAACATTAATTAATGAGTATAAATATAATAGTGTCTACTTAACCAACGTTAACACATATTTTTTTTAGTTAAAATTAACATATTTAATATTATTCTAGTTTATTAAGTGGAGTCTATTTTTTTAAAAAAATATTTAATATTATTAGAGTTGGTTAAGTCGAATCTAATATTTTTTTCAACATATTTATAATTATTAAAATATATTTTAATATTATTATAGTCGACTGACTCTGAGTATGTGAATTCTAATATTTTTTTAATATTAAAATATATTTAATATTGTTAAATTTGACTTAATAAAGTTTAATATTATTATTTTTTTAATATTTTGACATATCATTAAAATTTGTAATAATTTTATACATTATAAAAAATATAATAATTTTTCATATTATGATCGATTTAACAAAATTCTAATAATGTCTCATATTAGTCAATGTCAAATTTTAGAAGCTATCTTTGTGTTTTTTATATAGGGATATATTCATCATAAAATCAAATAGTTAAATCACAAATAGAAAGATTCAATTCATTAAAAAAAATATGATGAGAATATGGTGATATAATTATGAAAATTTTATTATGTTAATTATTGACATAATATATACTTATTTTAATATATGTAAATCTTTTTTTTTCACTCAAAATTATTTTTAATGTTCTTTTTAAATCTCAATTAAAGTAATCAATATTCTCATTGTGTATTTTTCTAATCAATAGCATCTTGCATTCTTCCTTTAAGCTCCATGTGGCATAATATGTGTCGTTTTTGTTTAAATCACCACTCCCCTAATAATTTATTTTATAACTCTTTTATAGGCAACTTCCTCAACAATGATTTTTTCATGATGTTGTTTTGTTATTATAAAATAGAACAGAGATCATTAAAAGAGTGAAAGGAAGACAAAGGATATGACACTGAATATCTCTTCTCTTATTCACTTGAAATCAAAATAAATAGTCTGAATATATACAAGCAGTACACTCATTTTAGATCTAGGTAAAGAGAGAAATAATCAATCAATAAATACTAGAACCATAACCGGCAAAGACAAAATAAAGGTTATTCACCTACACAATTAATATTATCATCCTTCTGCAACTCTTGTTTCCATATCCTTTACTACCCCACGAGTTGGGGAGCAAATATTGATGAGACTCAGCTTGGAACAAATACTTTTGAAAGATTGATGACTTAAATTTGGTATAAAGGTCAGTCAGTTGCTCTGTGGTGGAAATGGGAAGCAAATGGATGAGACTCTTCTTTAATTTCTCCCTAACAACGTGACAATCTATTTCTATATGTTTCGTATGCTCGTGAAACACTGTATTTGTTGCAATGTATCTTGTTGAGTCATTGTAACAGTATAAAAGAGATGGTTGCTCAAAAGGAACTTTGAAATCTTGAAGAATATAAGTTAGCCATTGAATTTCACTTGTAACAGTGGTCATTGTCCTGTATTCAGTTTCACAAGAATTATTTGATATTGTTCCCTTCTTCTTTGATTTTCAGAATATGAGAGAATTCCCAAGATACACACTAAACCAGTCATTGATTGTCTTGAATCACTGCAGGTGCCCCAATCACTATCACAAAAGGCTTTGAGATGAGCAAAAAGTGTAGGAAGAGAAAAATAAACCGAGACTTGAAGCTTCTTTAATATATCTAAGAATTCTAATCGCTGCAGTATAGTGAGCAATTGTAGGCTTATCAAGAAACTGAGAAAATTGTTACACAAAAAATGTTATGTCAGGTCGGGTATTAGTGAGATATATAAGCCTTCTAATCAATCTTCTATAGGCTTGAATATCTGTGAAATGAACACTTCCAGTAGAAGAGAATTTTCATGATTATCAATAGGAGTGAGGGCAGGTTTGCAGGTTAAAAGACCTGCATCTGTTAACAATTTCAATGTCTATTTCCTTTGATTCACCATTATTCCTTTCTTACTTTTTGCTACTTCTAGACCAAGAAAGTATCTTAAATCCCCAAGATCCTTAATATTGAATGTCTGATTCAAGACTTGTTTAATTCAAACAATCTCTTCTTTATCATTTTCTGCTAATATTATGTCATCCACATACACCAATAATGCTGTAAAATATTCTTCAGAATAATTAATGAACAAGAAATGATCATTCATAGATTGAGTATTCCCATAGAAAGAAAAAAAGATGATAGTTTGGCAAACCACTCTTTGTTGGTTTGCTTAAGGCCATATAAAGTCTTTTTTAGTTTACAAACTTTTCTTGGTGGAATAGAAGTCAATCCAGGAGGAACAATAATGCATACATCTTCTTTCAAATCTCCATGTAAAAAGGCATTGTTTATGACTAATTGTTTCAATTTCCAATTATAGATAGAAGCAACCTTATGGTGGTCATCTTTGCTATTTGCTACTCGAGAGAAAGTATCAAGGTAGTCAATGCCTTTTGTTTGTGTGTATCCTTTTGCCACTAACCTTACTTTATACCTTTCAATTGTCCCATCAGCCTTATATTTTATTTTGAATACTCATTTGCAACCTATGGCAACTTTGTCCTTAGGCAGAAGAGCACTCTCCCAAGTTTGATTTGACTCTAAAGCAAATATCTCACATTGTATAGCTCTTCTACAACACTCATGTTTCACAACTTCATAATAAGTGTTTGGCTCAACATGTGAAGAAAGAGACATAACAAAAGATTTGTAAGAAGGTGATAATTTGTTATAAGACAAAACAAAATTCAAATTATATTTAACTCTTAAAGATGTATTGGAAACATTAGGATTAAACTCTGTATTCTCAAAAGCTGCATTAGTATGACTCTGATCATGGTTTTGATTTTTAAACTTGAAATGAGGTGGAAAGTCATGCTTTTATAGCATGTATCAATGGTATGCCCTGTCTTTCCACAATGGCTGTAAATTTTGGAAGTATATCCTCTTCCATAGCTTCCTCTTTCGTATCCACCACCTCCGCCATAGATTGTAGCATTGTTTTTATAACCATTGTCTTGGATTGATCACAAAAAAATTGTCTCTCTTGTTGTGTAACGAGAGAGCAAATTCAATTCAAGGATGGATTATCTGATGAACTAACATGGTAAGGTGAACAAAGATCTTGTGAGCTCCACCCATGGATAAATGTAGCAACGAGAGCTCTAATACCATATTATAAAATAGAACAAAGATAAACAAAAGAGAACAAAGATGAACAAAAGAATAAAAGGATGACAAAGGATATGATATGAACATATACAAGTAGTACACTCATTTCAGGTCTAGCTAAAGAGACAAAGAATCAATCAATAAATACTACAATCATAACAGACAAAAGATAAAATAAAAAATAAAGGTTATTCACCTCTATAAAAGAGAAACAACTAAGAAGTAGAAAAGACACAATTAATATAAGTTTTATGTTTTTGTGTTGTAGTGCAACCCACCTTCCCTTTCGTCCTCAAAGCTTGTGTTAGTTTTATAAAAAAAATATGGATTTAACTTTAAAATTCAATCTAAATATTTGAATTTCATCACAAAAAAGAGAACACATGGTTCAAAGCACACACATAAGGAGAAGAAAATTGTATCACGCTTCTCCCTTTTGCATATTACAAGAGAGGAATAGGGTTAGTCATTGCATATTGAAGGAAATAGTTATTGCTAAAGTGGATGTATTATGATTTGCAACTCATGTGTTTTGAGTATAATATGTTAGGGTTGTAATTGTAAGGCATTGGGTGGTGAGAAAGCTAATCTAGAAAAAAAAAATCTTGTATTGTAGATGGTGGTCCCTTGAGGTAAAGTTTAAACTTTTGTTTATCTCTCATTCATTGTGGTCTATTTTCCATTGGCTTTATTTAATGTTGCATTGCGGTGGAAGCACATGATGACATTATACAAAGAATAATATACATTTATTTTACGAGTTTGACATTACAAGTTTACCAAGGGTTAAATTGATGCACAACTTGGGGAGAAATATATCAGGGAAGAGATAACTCTTGTTGTGAATAATATAGACCCAAACAAGTGGTTTTACTTGAAGTTATTGCATATGATAAAAGAATACTTACAATGTGTTGAATTTTATTTGAAGAAATAGAGGAGGTGTGAGCAGAAAGAAATGATAGTTTGTTGATGTGGAGGTTGATAAGAAAGGAAAAAATGTCTTTCCTAAAATAAAGGTTGAAGATACATGTGACAGTATAGGTGATGAAAATGGTGAAAATATATTTCCAATGTTTAAAACAGAGTAATTGAATCAATATTTTGAATTCAAACTAGAGATAGTTTTGCATCAGTTGTAGAATTTAGAGATGCTATAGTAGAACATGCATTTTTAAATAATAGAGATGTTAAGTTTAAGCGTGATGATAGAAGAAGTGTTAGGATCCAGTACAAACAAATAGTTCATAGTTTTTTTTATATATTGTAGAATATAGGAGTTCAACTTGTAGTATCAAGATCGAGCATTCATGTGGTTGGGTAAAAATGCACATTTTAAGTGGGTTGTCAAACTTGCAACTAAAAAAACGATAATGATGTTACATGGGAGAGCTAGAAAAAATGATAAAGTTAGGGTAGATGGCAAGCGGATCATTTATGATGAAGAGGATGAGTTTTAAGAGAATATTCAGATGTTGTGTTGGATATCCCACATCGACTAGAGATTAGAGTCTTTTATTGTATATAAGTGGGTGCAAACTTCAATCTCATGAGCTGATTTTATGAGATTGAGTTAGACTTAAAATAAAAAAAAACACTTCAAGAAAATCATGAAATAGAAATCAATTTTCTATTGTTGTTAAATAGTTTTAAAATTATTTATGATTTTTTTTTAGTGAAATACTCATTATTAATTTCTTATATGGAAGAGTTATTATGTATTAACAATTAAGACACCAACAAGCTTAAGTTTAAAAAGACTAAAAGGATTATTATTAACCCATTTTCGAAGTTCTTACATGAATCTAGAGGGTTGCAAAATTGCATTCAAGACTGCATGTAGACCTATGTAACTCTTAACCGGTATCACTTAAAAAATGATTATGATGGACAATTTTCTATGTTGCTGTAAGAGATCCTAATGACTAGTATCTGCCTTTAACAGTTTTTTGTAGTTTAAATTGAAAGAAAGAAACATGAAAATGGATTTTAGAATCGCTCTTAATTGATATTAGTAATATTATAGAGAATGTTGAATATTTACAAGTAATCAACAACAATACTATAGAAAACTCATTGTTTTTATTTGTTTTAAATTTGATCGTCAATCTCACCGGTGCATACCTTCATATATCATATTACTTTCCTTTATCTTCCTTTATCGATAAAGGAAAATATAAGAAAATAAATTAGCATTATATTAAGAATGTTTGGATCCTTATATATAAACATTTATATATTATGTCATAGCACATGCGGAAGAAATAAATAAATAATAAAAAATAGAACAAATAGAAAAATGAGACAAATAATTTTTGACGTAAGAAAACCTTCCTCAACTTAAAAAATAAAATCCACATCACCTAGTTCAGAAAATTTATCCTTCAGGATAACACTCAATTTTATCTAATAAGGATGAAATACAACATCTCTCTAGCATCTCACTAGAATTTCTAATTTTACCATTATGATGAATATCTACTCTCTCTTTTTCTCTCTATGTTGCTCATTTCACTCTTCTTTGTTTTTTGCTCCATTGTAGATACAGATCTTGTGCATCATGTACCCATTGTAGATACAAAATGTTGTTTGCCACTGTCTTGTTGCCATTTTTCAAAAAATGAATTAATAAGTCGTTCCAAGTTCCAGATATGCAGTAAAATAAGCCACCCTTTTACATAGCCAAGTCTCTTTTACAGTGGTGAAACTCCTAAAATGCCTAATTGTAGTAGACATTCCTCTATATACCCCTGGTTTTTATAATATCAACTCTATAATCCTCTAAGAAGGAATATACAAAAAAACAGGTTGTATCACACACTCATTGATTGATAAAGGGCCATTCATACACCGTACATGATTTAAAAAAACACCAGGCTAGCATAAAACACCATCCCAATAATGTCATACCTGAAACTCCTGCACTTTGTGCTAAAACAAATACTAGCCAAAACATCAGTTAAAGCATAAATAAGAACTGTGACAGCAAGAATAGTGTACCTTATTTCACTTACCCCAAGTTTTTGACACATTCAATTAGGTTTACGTACCAGTTTGATATGTGAACCTATAGATATGGTGTGTTTATTCCTAATCCATGCACAGATTGATGGTTACATCTGAATCCTTCTCATCTCCTTTTCACCAAAGTTGATTGGAAAGTGTGAGAAGAAGAAGGAAGTTCCATGATCCCTTTGCATCTTGCTCCAACTATTCCCAGCCCCACGTTATTTTGTGTTAGCCACGTGATGCACAGATTGTGTTAGCCCAAGTTAACTAGTCAACTTAACTGGGTACAAATGACATTTATTTATCTACCAAAACTTCATGAAAGTTTGTTGAAGGAACTCACTCACAAATCTTATCGGTTCTCGAACGGGTTTGGAACCTAGAGAATGATTGCTCCTGTTTCCACCTTCGGTTGGTCTACGTTGCTTCAAGATCTCTACTAATCCTTCCTTCTCTCGATCGTCCTGCTCCACAAGCGGGAGTAACACCTGTAGAAGGCACTCCAAAGCTCAAATCAGTGGGGGTGTCAGCACTCAAATGTCAAAGTACTGTAGATAATTATGTACCTTTCTCCTTGAAATGCGTGTTATTTATATTACTTTGATGAACCTTCATTGGTAGGCCTGATTAAGGAATTGACTCGTGTTTAGGATTGTGTTAAACAACTCTTAACCACAGATTAATCCAACTGACTTAGTCGGTCGGTCACACGACCCTCCTACAATGGTCTAGGTGGAAATTCGGTACGAGTTCTGACCGACTCACTGAGTCGTCCACCATACCGGTACATTATCTTATAGTAATAAGAACTTCCAAAACTGACAACTACAAAACACTTTCAAAATATGATATCCATATTAACATATATATTAATGAAACAACTTATGAATAGTTAAAAGTAGTGCTTCTTATAAGTATTTCTTTCTCAAAAACCTAAACGTAATAATGGTTAAAGATGTTTGCATTTTCGATTTCAAATACATCTTGTATATTTTCATGAAAGTTTTATTTATTTATAGTTAATTTTTTGGATGATACCATAATCATCATTTTTAAATTTATTTCCTGTAGACAATGTTTATATTAATAAAGATCGTTATTGTTTTCTATATAGTCCACTATTATTCCAAGAAAGTATGACCAAAACATTGAATTAAAGAGGATTTTACTTGTACACCTACTTAATTATTAAAATCTAGAAGATTTTAAAAGCGATATTCATAAGTTTAAAGTTATTTATTGTAATTGTATAGATAAAGCGAACATAGATAATATATGAGATTGGTTATAATAATTGTTGTGGTTGTCCTTAGTTCGTTTCTTGCTCCTCAGTGTTTCACTCTTTCAGATTTCAAGACTCCTACTCCTTAATTTTTCAACACTCGATTGGGAGTTAACCTGTGTGAAAGGTTCTCCAACTATCAAGTAAGTATTATGTGTTAAGAGTGTATGGTGGAACTGATCAAAAGCGTACTTTACTCCTTGTAAAGAGTTTATTTATAGTGTTTACTCAGGGTCCCTTTGTTGTGATGGACCGAATCTATCAAATATCAGTGTTAACTGATTTTTAGGGAAATTTCCTAATTTATAGGGAGATATATTTGGAGAATATCTCCAATAAATAAGTGTTAACAGATTACTTGAGGGTATCATCTGAATTTGATGGAATATGTAGAGAGTTTCCAAAACTATCGCAATTGTCATTTACTGAGTAACTTACATGTATTTTAATACAGTCGTCGGTCATCGAGATCGAGTGACTAGACTGTAAGTAAGTTTTACAAAAAATTAATTGAGATAAATCTAAACACTAATTTTTTTTTAACCATTAATACACATTTTATATATATATATATATATATATATATATATATATATATATATATATATATACTTACATGCAAATAAAAAAACAATAAGAAAATAATAATA
>Ga0123342_1005599_pt1 | contig 18066 bp, 8 predicted proteins | sample Turbeawhitnodule_FD_89960 | JGI IMG/M metagenome (GOLD analysis project Ga0123342, IMG submission 89960) | Root nodule microbial communities of legume samples collected from Mexico - Turtle bean Mexico white nodule | ecosystem: Host-associated > Plants > Roots > Nodule | place: Mexico: Nepantla...
ACAGAAAGGACCATTTTGAATACATTTTAAAAAACTTAGGGACCAAATTGAATTTTTTAAAAACCACTGTACCAAATTGACTATTGACTATAAATATAGGGACGAAAAAGGTAATTAAACCTATTTTTTACGGCTATAAATTCAATGGCGAACTCCTATCGTCATTCTGATCACAAAGAGGTTCAAAAAATTAGAGAAAAGATAGATGAAAGAAAAATAGAAAGTTTGAAAAATTTGTGATATTTTTATAATAAAATTTGAATAACTGGTTTTTTTTATTGATATAGTATTTTTTCTTAGATAATAATTATTGAAGTGTGATTCAAAATATATCATTTCTATTCTAAAACTATTTTCTAATCCTTATAAATAATACTTTTAATAATTATTATAGTAATTATTTTTTATTATCATGAAAAAAGTGGACACCCATGCATAAGCACTTATGCTTTTACTAGTGTGTTACGTGTGTAAGTAAGTTCACTTGTGAATAAGTTAGGCTAGATCAATGCTATAACCATTTATTAATGGTCTTTCTATGATTTTCTCATGTACCTTTATGGACATGTTCGAAAAGTCTAAATTATTCATGATTTAGATTTTCAGATTGTCAAAACATTATTCACTTTGGAAAAACATTTTAAATTACCTAATCTAAATATATTTTAAATTACATAATTTATAATACATTTTAAGAACCAGAAATATATTTTAATATGCACAACCTATAAATATATTCTTAATTGTATGATCAGATGTATTTTCCTAGTGCACTGTCCAAAAATATAGTATGGATTATATAATTCAAAATCTGTTTTCAAAATATCAAACTTAAATACATAATATATTTTCAAACTGAACCATCTAAAATACATTTTTTATTATGAATTACATATTTCAAAATGTATTTATTAATTACTTAATTCAAAACGTATTACTAATTATGTAATTTCAAAACATCATAATGTTTTGAACAATTTGAAATCTTCTACAGTTATGGAGGTGGAACACGAAACTATGGGTGAGGTAAAGAAAGAGCCTTGATACGTAAGACTATAGGTCATATAAATCATTTTTCCTATTTTCACTCTTGTGCACAGTAATTAAATTAAAAAAAAAAATATTCAGTTCTATGAAGCCAATGTAAAATATTATCCTGCACTCAAAGATTTGTTTAAATTATAATGATTTTTTAAGATTTGTTTAAATTACACCTGATTGTTCACTATTGCAGTGGTCTTGCTAACTGTAAGTGTAGATACAATGTTTTCGAAATTTATGAGGGATGGATATATAATGTAAAAAGGGTGACAATATAATGTTTTGAACCAACTTAAATATATATTATCATTAATATTTGGTTTAATGCTAAGGACAATCTATTTTATCTCTCTTGAATATCTTTTGAATTCAAATTTAATTGTATTCTTCTGCATAAATTCCTCTCGATTGAATTAGATTACTTATGACTGTTGTGACGTCAAATATATGTAAATGGTAGGAACTACATTGAATATCCAAACGCGACAAGTTTTATCTATTAAAAATGGAGATACGTAGCATTGTACAAAACAAACAATTGGCCTGCAACCATACATTCCAAGTAAAAACTCTAGACACAAAATCTTCTTCGAAACTACATCTGTTGTGCTCCAATTAAGCCAAAGGCTGATATTTTTTTTCTCTTTGTAATGTGTGTATGTTACAACAAAAATTCCGCTGGAAGTGGTAAGTATAAAGTGAAAAATAAAAAGAAAAATATTCCCTTGGTCCTTGGAAAAATAACCCAAATTTAATGAAAGAATAGATTTGAATACCCATATACGCTCAGCATAGAGACTGTGACACGAAGTTATAACCTATGCCTCTGACAAATTATGGAAAATTTGGACGATGTATAACCATGTATTGACATCCCCTCTTAGTCATTTGGATCCATTTCCTCATCTTGATCCCAGAGTGGAGTTTGATTGCTTTTGCTACCGTTTTTGTCAGATTCAGACTCATCAACAAAATCATTACTTTCATAGTCTGCCAGCCCTTCATCATCAGATTTGACCCCTTCTTTCTCCAATGAAACTGCCTCATTAGCATGTTGCATCCATTTGGGGCATACATCTTCGCCTCCATATAGAACCTGGCCATCCTCACCTCTAACAGGATTAGTAGCCTTGGTAGAATCTATTCTACAGGAGCATTCTGGAAGTGGATGTGAAAGGAAAATTGCTGGTTTTGACAAAAGGAATTGCCTTACGAGGCCTTCTTCAGTTAAACTTTTGTTAAGATGTTCCTGCACTAAAATCGTCCAATTATGTTTAGGATGGTACAAATTTTCACGAGTCATGTTGAAAAGTTTCGCCACAACTTTCCTGTGAAAGACCAAGATACAGTTGTGTCATAATAATAAAATTCAAAATTTAGGGAAATACCAATATATAACTTCAAAAGAGAATCCCAACCACTAATTAAAACCACGTACACTAAGTGATGTTCAGTCAAGTAGCATGCTCATAGTAATGGAAGGTCATCATACTCATTACTTCAAATTCAAATACACATACAATTTTCAAGGCATTAATTGACCCACAATCGAGGAAAAGGAAAAATTACATGCTCAAAATGCACGTGAAAAGGAGGGCATCTCATACAAACATTTGATTATTTGCCTTAATGCAAGGAACAAGAAATGGAGATCTACAAAAATTTAGAGGAAGTGTCAAAGACATTCCCTTGTTCTACTATAAGAGAAAATGTCTTGTCTAGCAAAGGTATTCAATTTTTCTAATCTGATACGTAGATTTTTCTTATCGTGTTTGAAACCTGACATTAGAAAGTTTAGTTCATGAGATAAATACTAAACAGTGTGTGTAACTTCGCTAGAAAGCATTCCTGGTTGCTGAAACGGACTAAAAGACTTGGCCTCTCTTCCCTATACCTTTACCTCTTCTACCTAGCTCCAGCTCAAAAGGAAAAAAGGGTCCTGAAACTACGTTAACTTTTACAGCTTATTCCACTAGATAACCAAGGAATTTATTGTTACCTGATAACGTGAGAATGAAACCTATATCATCAATAAATTAATTCCAAATCCCAAGAGCATTTTACCTGTCTGGTCGGTATGTTCTAAAAGAAGCAGTCTCATACAGTCGATGCCCCATGACAAGGCTTGAAAAATCTGACCATCTACTACCATCATTGTTAAATCCAGGAAAGAAGGCATCTGCTTCCAAAGAAACAATGTAATCAAGCGCATCCCAAAGTAACCTGTGTGCTTTCATCCTCAGGTCCATGGGGGAAGGATCAGGTTCAGTAGGGGTCTCGGTGATCCATGCATACCAACCTTCTTTTTCATGCTGGTAAATTGGTCTATCAGGGGGCGGGGGAAGAGGCCGAGGCCGAGGACCGGCCTTCTTCCATGCTTCGTTGAGTTCTTTCTCACTTTTCACAGGAGGTGGTTGAAACCTATTTAGAGGAAGAGGTGTTTCAGGTCCAACCAAATCAGACAACTCCTTCTCACTGCACAAGGAAGTGCGATCCAGAGTATTCATAAACATGGACCGCAAAGGAATTAGCACACGTTGACCTCCAAATGTTTCAGAGCCAGCCAGGTAAATGACTGTTTTGGAAGGATAACCCATTACTCGAAGGAGAATGCCAACCTGCAAAAGTTTAAAGAACAACATAAACATCCAACCTCTGCATAGCATTTTGAAATTCCAAAGAGACAATCCAATATTTATCCAGAAAAAGGGAAACAATGTTTCCAAAAGGCCACAATACACAAGTAGCAATGCATAGAGATTGTAAAATTGGCTGCCCTCAGCAGAGGCTCACACAAACCTGGGGAGCAACTGACATCTTCAAGACTAGCTCTACTGCTAAGTTGGACTAACATATATGACTATATTTGTACCTGCTTAATATATTTCAGTCTATCCTTAATGTATTCATCATTCAAAGTTCACAAAAACAAATATAAAAGAAAGGCTTGTATTATTGAAATTCGGGAAAAGAACAAATAAGTACTTTCACTTTGTCCCAGTTCATCTTTAAACTCTTACTATTGTTATAATAGACCTTCCATTCACTGGGGATTAAATTATTATAGGTAAACAAATATAACCATCCTAAACTTAGTGTCTTTTGCAATTAGACTTCTTAAGTCTTTACAGTTCGTCCCAATTAATCCTTAAACTCTTAGTAAGAGTAAACAAAAGGGTCTATTATAATGATAGTAGGAGCTTATGGATTAATTAGGACGAAATGAATGTCGCCTACTTGCAAATGCCACAGAGTTTATGGTGGTTGTTGTACTGTATTACTTTTCCCTTTAAATTAACCTCTGCATAGTATTTTGATATTCCAAAGAGACAATGCATATTTATCCAGAAAAGGGGAAACAATGTTTCCAAAAGGCCACAATACACCAGTATTAATGCATAGAGATTGTCAAATTGGCTGCCTCAGCAGAGGCTGAGATTCCACACAAACCCGGGAGCCACTGACATCTTCAAGACTAGCTCTACTGCTAACTTGGACTAAATCATATATCACTATATTTGTACCTGCTTAAGATATTTCAGTCTATCCTTAATGTATTCATCATTCAAAGTTCACAAAAAATAATATAAAAAAAAGACTTGTATTATTGAAATTAGGGAAAAGAACAAATAAGTACTTTCACTTTGTCCCAGATCATCTTTAAACTCTTACTATTGTTATAATAGACCTTCCATTCACTGGGGATTAAATTATTATAGGTAAACAAATATAACCATCCTAAACTTAGTGTCTTTTGCAAGTAGACTTCTTAAGTCTTTATGGTTCATCCCAATTAATCCTTAAACTCTGAGTAAGAGTAAACAAAAGGGTCTATTGAGCTTATGGATTAATTAGGAAGAAGTGAGTGTTGCCTACTTGCAAATGCCAGAGTTTATGATTGTTGTTGTACTGTATTACTTTTTCCCTTTAAATTATTATACACTTCAACAAAACAGTGTTTTGTAATTTACTAAGTTAAAGGAGAATGAATTGAACTATCAACATTGTCCTCGAAAATAATTTGGCTCCATTTCTTGGCTAACCATGACACTATAAATAAATGTGCTCAACCCTTCTATTTTCCAGTTTGAATAAGAGTTGTGCTGCCCAAGTTTGGCCATAAACACTTGTTCTTGAGATCTCTCTAGGTAGTCTCCCCTAGACTCCTTCCTAGTGAGTTGGCCTCACCTCTCACTCTCCCAAACCTATTTTCTCTGCCTCAAATTCAGAGTATTCTGCACCTACATCTAGCTGCTTCTACAGCTCTTTTCAAAGATACAAAACAAAACAATGCTAGAAGTAGAGGATGCTATCAGATAAGGTCAAATTATAGTATATAAATGGGTGTAAACCAACAAATTTCACTTTTTAAGATGGTATCAAAGTGATTCAGAGTATATCCTTGTCATGTTTGTTGGGCCAAAAGTATCATCAGCTATTGGGTTCTCTTTTAGTCCCGTGCTCGAGATATTAAGTCTTTGGCATGAAGGGGATGTGTTGGAGATTTCACAACAACAAGAAATATAGCCAAATTATAATATATAAGTGTGTGTAAACTTCACCTCATTAAGTCGATGTTGTAAGATTGAATTAGGCTTAAATTCCATTTTTCGTAAAAGAATTAATAAAATCCTACTTATTGTCAATGTGCCATTAGACATAATGATTGCTTAGAAAAACTAATCCCCCCTACTAGCTTACCTAGTTGGATGAGGCTTTTGTTGTTGTAATCATATAAATATAAAATACTACAAAAATGAATTGACAAAATTCTACTTATTGTCAATTTGTCATTACAGCATGATTTCTTAGAACAACTATCCCCCTACAAACCCAAACAACCTCTTATGTTTTCTCTTCACAAAACTAATTCTACTCCATCTTAATCATTCAAGGATTTGTTTCTTAAACCTTTCAGTTTAATTGTATTTGTGTGGCCATACCACAAAGTCAAAAAGTGATAAGGACAATTCGCATAGTTTTGTGCATAAAAGAATAAACTTCAAAACCAGCTAAGCAACTACTAATTTATTTTTAACCAATAAACAGTCGTAATTTTTGGAACTATCCAAACAATGTTCATCTTTTACAATTTGGAGCCAAAGTATATTAGTTGAAAATCCCACATTGATAAGTGATATGGCCAAAGTAGAATATTTAAGTAGAGGGCAGCCCTAACTTTACAAGTCAGTTTTATGAAGCTGAATTAAACTCAAATGCATTAAGATGGCACAAGACTTTGTCTACCTTTGTAATTGTTATTGGGCCTATTACGTCACAGTCTTCAAAGTGAGGAGTCTGTGCTAAAGATCTATCATCCACTAATGATATACCTAAAGTAGAATATATAAGTAGAGGACAACTGTTACCGTACAAGCCAATTTTGTAAGGTTGAATTATGTTCAAACCGAAAAATTCTTAAGAACTAAATTAAGAAATCAGTGTCTAATCCCATGCTAACAGTTTAGGATAAAAAACATATTTTAATTATACACTAGTAGAATTATTCAAAAACATATGCTGCCACATGGCATCCATCCAGGGTCATTGTAAAATGTAATAAAAAAGACTACTTCGACAATTGTTGCCAATGCAAAAGGCCATCTATGATGAAACTATTAGACGTAACAGCAATTATAACTTTATGATAGCATCACAAATACTTCATTACTACCAGGAAACCCTATAGTACAATTTAGCATACCTCTTCAGGCATGAGAGGACATAGACCTTTTTCTCTTCTTGAGTGTGAATTTACATTCAATTCTTCCTTCAGAATTCCTTCCTTTATCATCTGAGACCTTTGATGTTGAATGAGTTCAGTGTGTACATCCTAACGAAACAACACCTTAAAAAAATAACCAAAGAAAAAAAATGCAGAGAGAAAAGCTGAACATTGACTGTCTAACTCATTACAAATTTCTGGTGTACCACGAATTTAGAAGAAATGAACCCCTAAAGTTATTGCACTGCAATATAGACTAATAGCTCCAATAACTAGGCAATTATACAAAAGAGAATTACAGAGCAAACCTGAAAAAGTTCTGCACAACCATTGTATGCCAAGGTTTCTCTCAATAAGCCAGGATGGAATGCCAAGAATGGTTGACCCAGGGCTCTCAACCTTAAAAAGAAAGTAGAATCTCTTATACATTAACTCCGGGACATGTTAGTGAGCAGTGACTTATGGGCAGAACATGACCGCCATAGAGAAGGTCCATATAAAAACTCTACTGACAAGCTAAACCCAATACCTACTAAGAAACTGATATGCATTTGGATATCAATCACCAGCAAAGTATGAAGAAACAGGGAAAATAAAAGAGAATGCTCAAAAGTATAATGAAAGCAATACCCCCGCAAGTCGGAGAAAGATTAGCTAGTTTCCAATTCTCACTCAAAATGTCCCCATTATTCTGCTCAATTCCTCATATAACAGACTTTTCCCCTTACAATTTCTCTCTCTTCTAACTAACTTCCACCATCTCCCCTCAGAAAATAATTTTAGGCCCCTATTGTTTTGGGGCTTTCTGAATACACCTTAAAAGGCTTATCCCACTTAGAAGTTTAATTTCCCATCAGAAACCAAAATCTCATCCACTTATTTTGGAAAACAGAAACATTGTAGAATCATACATAAGACCCACTAAGAAATGGAAGTGCCAAGAAAAACCAGGCAGTAATCTGCATGGTGCAAAGCAAACACAGATCAATTTGTTTTAACAAAAAGGAATGCATACTTATGAACCATTCGACGACCAAGCATTTGAATCTCTGGACGAAATTGCAGGGCATGGAAAGCAACCCTGCATCTTAGCCTCTGAATCTCAGCCATACTAGTTGGGAGTATTGACTGCAAAAATGTATATAACATTCTCAAATTTAACTCTAGCAACAAGGTAAGAAATTATAGTATCTAAGAAGCTGAAAACATCACATACTAAAGAAACAATGCCCTTGGGAGTTGCGAGAGTAAATAAACAAAACAAGGAAACAATTGAAAGGAGGGGAAAAGCATGGAAAGGCTAAGATGATGAAAATGCTGAAGGAATTAAAATCCCTCTAAAACAATGTCAAAGTGGAGCAAGTAAAAAGAAAATTGATTTACTAGCAACAACATGCAAAGTCCAAAGTCTATGATGAATTGGTAGGAATATAAATATAAGTATGACTGAAGCACTCGATAAAATGTTAAGCTGACAAGTATATGGATGGAAGCCAATAAAAAAAAGTATATGGATGGAAATCTAAAGTCTATGATTGGTAAAGAAGTCGGTAATAAGCACACACAAACACAAAAAAAAGCAGGCCATGATAAGATTTCAAAGTTACCACAAAGCTTCAAAGATCTAAAAACAGTACTTTTGATAACATTAACAATTACATAATTCACTAATTGTCTTAATACAGTATAGATAATATTTTGGTATCTGCAAATAACTGATGACATGTTTTAATGACATCCAAAAGTTTGCAACAATGACATAAACGTTAATTGACAACAAAAGAATATTAAAATACCTGTAGGGCTCCGCCATTGGCAATAACTAATCCAATAACCTTTGATTTCTTTAGCTTTGGTAAAATTTCTTTGGTGTAAAAGTTTAGAGAAGATGAACTTGTGGGCTTAAATGTAGGAATTTCATTTCTTTTTCTCCTTTCCAATAAACTTTCTGGCAAGCTCTTTGCAATAACTACATCATTTTTTAGATATGCTATGAACTGCTCCTCATTGTAAATATAGGAAAAACTCTTGAACTTTGCGCTGAATAAAATTTCAAAAAAAAAAATTATGTATGAACCACAGCAATAAAATACTAATATGTAATGCACAATGGCAGCAGAAAACTTGCAGCACATACCTAATTCCTTTTGAGTGAGTACTTTCTTGAATTTCAGGAATGACAAGAGTAGCATTTAAAAGTCTAGAAATAGCAACCAAATCGGAGATCTGTGAAAACAAGAATAAAGTTGTTAAACTACAAACAGTGATAGAAAATGATTTTTCAGCCCCTAAAAAAAATAATAATACATGTCTGGTATATCATACCGATGATCTTATCTTTGCAAACCCACCAAAAACTTTTGCATATATGAAACCATTGCTATGCTCCTTTGGAACTGCAAATGAAAGAAACACAAACTTGATGTGAAAACAACACGTGTACAAAAGATGAAGAAATATATCATCTTTATTTTTGTTAAAATTTTGTCAAAGATCAAAATCCCCAATTTAGTATTAGGTCATGCTCAATTATGTATGTTGATAGTCAACATTGGAGAATTGCCAACTTTTTTGTAGTAAAATTTTGTCCAAGAGATTGAGATTCTTATGTCTGGGTTGTGACCTTTTGAGAAAAAGCCTTTGACATTGAAAAACCACAATTTTGACAAGGTGACGAAAATGTCTGATACAAAATGGTGGAGAGATGGGTTGACAGAAAAGATGAAATGGCAAAGAAAATTAAACCTTCAGACCTAAAATTAGATTGATAAAAAACTTAAATATATGATAGGAAAATTAAATTAACAGGAAATTAAAAAGCATAAAAAAGGTGAAGGAAGTAAATGAACCTGAAAAGAGAAAGCAGTTAAGTGTGCAAATAAAGTAAAATACCAGAAACATAAAGAGTGTTAAAAAATAAAGTTGCAGACCAGATAATATTCTTTGAAATTAAAAGAAAACAAAACTAAATGGTAAGAAATAGTAAAAGTTCAGAAAGGTGAAGTGTTAGGAATAAAATGGAAGGAGAAATTAAAGTGAAAGAAAATTATAGAGCTAGAAGCCTAGAACGATAAAGATGCCAAAAATGTAAAGGAAATAAGATTGCATTGATGATAATGTTAAATTAAATGAAATGTAAAATGTAAGGCGAGCTAACTACTTGGAAAAAATTGTCCTTTCTCTTGTTAAAAATTGTCACAAACTGAAAAACCCACCAAATATTGGTTCCATAAACTAGAAACCACGCAAACGGTTAATTTATCCAATCATTCTCAGGTACTTGTTTGATCAATTACTGTCAACAACAAAATCTTACAAGGACAAATCTGTCTCACACTGTTGATGACAAATCTTCAATCAACAAATTTATCTGACATCATCAGCGACCAAATTTTAGTCAGCCTGTTTCATTCATCGATCATGATGGCTCATTCTATCACAGCATCTAATTACGTGGACATTATGTCCAAAGGCTGACTCTTTGAATTATCCATTCCCAAGAAAAGCCTTTGTCGGAATTTAATTTTACTCCCAATACCACTTCAATAACACTCAAATGAAAAATGCTTCAAACTAGATTAAAATAAAAATCTTTTAAAATATGAAAGTAATACTTTTGAAAAAAATTTACTGTCTCCAATATCACATAGAGCATAGATTTCCCTAATCTATTTTCTTTTTATAAGATAATTCCTTAACAAAGGAAAAACAAAAAATCAAAAAACAAGTCATAATGATAAAAATTATATTTACACTTCAAACTAGTTTAAGTCACACCCACTTATGACTTAACTAAAAACCTAATTGCACATTTACATTCCTCTCATGTCTCCCTCCCACATAATAAGTTAAGAAATTTGACCAAAATTATTACCAGAATAATTGCTTCTAGCATTGGCATTAGGTTGTAATGTTTCCAAAGACTTAATGGAACCCCATAGCTTCTTATTCTTTATAACCTGTAGCATTTGGAGCAAACAAAATCAAAATAATTTGAGTTAAACTCAAAAAACATTAGAACACGCAAGCAGTAAATACAAAAAATATTAAAGACTAACCTGTCTACCCAACACAAACCCAAAATCTTCAGGAAGAATGGGTAGTGCTTTATACTGCACTAAGTTAACAGACCACAACTTTGCCAAAGATAGATGAATGATGATAGATGCCACAGATAAAGTGACTACAGAAAGAACAACCCATTTTATCTTCGTTACGAATGCCATCTTGGTTCAGTGAGTATACATCACCAATCCTGCACCAGCCAACTTTGAACTAAATAGCTGCGACATCAATCTGCAAGAAAGTGTACAAAAAATTTGGTTCATCAAAAAAGTAAGCACCACAGTGCTCATAGAGTCATAGTTGACAAGCACAGCAACAAAGAAGAATGTTTTGCTACCACTGTCCTCAATTCAATTCCTAATCTCCTTACAAACTTTAATTAGGCCCTGGTAAGGAAAAACTTCAACATAAAGACTACAAAAAAAGAAAATACGAAACAAAATCAATTGCGCTTCTCCCACGAGTTAAAATTAACTTATGTCGCTAACCTTTATAGAAACTCTCTCATTTAACATCCCTAAAAACTGAAGTTCGTCAGTTGATTTCACTTCAGAAGAGAAACTCAACTCGTTTTATCTTCTTAATTTCTTCTCATTTCTGTGTTTATAAAAAAATATGCTAAATCCAAAGAGGGCCATGGTATAACTAGGCCCCTAAATAACAGCTTCTCCACTGTAATCCCAATGCACCGACATTAAGATCAATATCAGTAATTACTCACATTACAGCATCACATGTAAAATTTGAAGTGTATGCAGCAAATAACAGCAATAAGGTGACCGTTATTATTTTCTTTCAAAAAGAAATTAAAATAATAATGTTACAGAAAAAGACAGATAGTTTAACTAGTCAGATCATAAGAAACGCGCAACATCCAAGGCGAACGGCCATGGATTTCTCCTCTGCAATCACGGAGGATACAAAATGAGTATCGAAGCAGCATATCTCAGGACAAAGTCAACCATGCAAACATGAAAAGAAGATAAAAGGCCTAAAAAAGAACCGACGGAGAATCGAGCGTTGGATCAGAAGGTGAGCACATGCAATTGGCTCCGAGCAACGAGAGAATTGAATAGGGATTGAAAAGCGAACCTGCGATTCGCAATCAGAGGAGGGCGGGGAAGAGAGTTGGGAAGCGAGCGAAAGCGCCCAGCCAGCACGTAGCGTAGCGTGGGGCGTCTCAGCTCAAACGATTCCGCGGTTGGTGGCGGCGAGATTCGGAATTGACAAATTGAGAAATTGGGGCAGTGTGAAGAAGAGTGTGTGTGAGGAAGATGAAGGGTGCGTTGTTGTTTGGGGTAAAGGAGAGAAAGAGAGGTTTGAATGTGTATGGATTTTGTTTTGGGTGTGATTGTGGATCCAAAATCACGGTGACGCCCCTTGCACCTCACTGTCACATCGATCTTTTTATTCACTCATACTCTTTCCTCATCTCAACTGCTAAGTCCAACCACTACTACAACATCTCCATCTATCAATGAAACGCTTCAAAAGGGAAATATTATTAATAATAAACACATGCCCTATCATTCACAACATCCTTCTACTACAACCTTTGTTTCGTTTAAGAAGGTAAATAACAGGAAGGGGCAAAATCAAGTGTTTTTTTATATTGTTCCAAAAGAACAAGAAAAACATTGTTTTAATTCTATAACAATTTAATCTATAATATCATAAATATTCATGTTATAAATACTAAACAATTTCTAAAAAAATAAACATTTTATATACTTCTCTCTCACTTTAACCTTTTACTTCCTTCCTGCAAAATGGATTTGACATGATTAATCGGTCGGAATAGTCCACAAAGCTTAACCCGTTTACATTTTGCTAAAACGTATATGTTTTAGAATTTATATATCTACATAAAACAAGTTAAATTAATTTTAATTATTCAAATTAGTTTTAAAAATACATGTTTTATTTTAATTTTTTTAGATTTGGAATGTTTTTTTAATCATATTAATATTGATCTATTTTAGACATAAGTTGGGTCACGCCTAAAAGATGCAATCTAAAAAAGTGATTTGGTCAGACACATTTAACATATTTTGTTTATCAAATTCGACCACCCGTTTTGAAAAACTATTAAAAAAATAGTAATTAAATGTTTAAAAGTGCGGTATTTAAAAAACAGCATATTCAGTATTAAAAATTTGCATTATTTTTATATGCAATGGCGTCAATCAAATTTAAAGTTAAAAAAATTGGTAAACTATTCAAATATTCTACTATTTGGTCGATCCACTCGGTAAAGTTTTGCATTAGTAAACAATTATAAATTATTTTTCTAATGTGTAGACATATTACTGATTACTAATTACTAACGAATAATGATAATTATCCTATGAATACAAACTTTTTTAATTTTAATTCAAATATTGACAGAACTGGATATTGAGATTTTTTTTTACCATTGAATTTTTAATAAAAAATGCAGGGATTTAAAAATGAAAATAATTGGTCCTTGGATTGTAAAGTTAAGTAACCTTGGTTTCTTAGTGTTTGAATTGTAGTTTTTTTTATAAAGTTTTATTTTGGTGAGTTATCTACGTCAATCGTAGTCAGTTTTGTTAAAATAAGAAAAAAATTATGAGTTTATTGAATAGTTTAAAAAAAGGAATCAATTTGAGCATCATGACATGATAATGAATCTGAGAAACTTAATAAACTCTACAACTATATATGAATTCCATAATATAAGGCGTGAATCCAGGAATCAAGTTTTGCGCGATACGATACTGGCAACACATTTCCAAAAAGAAAAGTGGTTCCACTGTTTTCTTTATTGTATATGGAAACGTAGATATTAAACTAAATTAAACAAAAGGTCAAATTGGCCTTTAAAGTTATAAATGACATTTAACCTTAATTTGTTTATATGTTCTAGAAATACTAATTGAGATATCTAAATAACTTTTTCATCCAACATTATGTAATGATGTTTGATATTTTTCAGCTAAGTTCACCTCAAATTCTTGTTGAATTAAGATGATTTTTATTAATTTTTGTACTGTTATCCTGAAACAAAATAGTCAAGAAAGCAGGTTTAGAGCCTATTCTCATATTTTATGGTCCAAAAGAAAACCTTAGGGTATTTTATGTATAAATGTTTTAAAATATAAACAAATTTTCTATGAAGAAAGATACATATTTTCATTGAAATATTTTCTCTGTCTTAACGCATTAAGTGATAAAACTTTAAAAAAAAATTAAGAATACCTCCTTTACACTGTTTCTCTGTTTTATTATCTTCTTTACATTTTCTAAATTATTATCTTGTGTACCTCCAGTTTAGAATGAATAAAATAATCCCCTAAAATATTTACACTTTCTAAACAGTGTTAATGTTATGTAAGATATATTAAATAAATTTCAGATTATATATTCTCTAAGCATGATAGAAAAAAATTGAGTAAAAAATTTAAAATATATAACTCAAAACTGATAATTAAAAAATTTATATTAGTCGTTAGAAACATTTCATAATAAAATTAATGCTTAAAAAACGAAAGAGAATAATTTAAATTGTATTATGGAATATTGAATTCAGAAAGTTTTGACCCAATTTCAATTTTACCAAAGCTTTCCCCATATTTTGGTTTCAGGAAAGCTTTAGAACAAATAGTAAATACTTGGAAAATTTACCTAAATATTAACTTTGTTAGATTAATTATAAATTATTTATTTTCAAAATGACTACTTGGAAATGTGCTACTTAGGTCATTAAATGATATCATGTGAAGCCAGAAGGTATGTAAAGGCGAAAATGATATGAGTAGAACTTCCTTAGCTGAATTTAACACAAAAATCAGGTCATTGAAAGAACTTGAAATCATGTTTAGTGGACGACTTTAATCACCTAGAATCCCCATTTATATAAAGACTGCTCTTAGAAATCCAAATCCAACTTGGTTAAATATTACTTCAGCCAAAATTTTAGGACCTCAAACTGGATTCCTTCCTCGACTCCTAAATTAGCCTTTCAAATATATTAGGTCTCTCAAATTTTTTCGAAAACTACATGATTTCAAAGTCATCTTACTGACTTTTTTCATCCATATCCGCCTAAATTAATACAACAGTTACACATTTCCTTGTACATAGTATATCGAATAACCATAGTCAGCAATATCGAAGAGACTTAAACAAGGATATTTAAAACTAAAAATACCATTGTCAGCAATATCGAATAACCTTGTAGAGTATCGAAACAAAAGGAAAAAACAATTTCCTTCACATTAAATGATAGCCCTCACTAGCGTTTCATAAAATTATCTTGAATTCATCTGACCAACAGAAAGACTCTTTGATAAGGATATTTGCCCTCAGTTTTGTTAAAACATCTATACCAATTATATTAAAAAGGGGGAAACCCCTCGAGCGAAAACGCAAACCAAAATGACACGGGCTGTTAGTTTAAATTTCAAAACTGTAATTCCATTAAGAGATATCTGAAGACACCATCAAGCGTAAGGTATAATTCAGTATTCGAACTGAAAATGTATGCAGAGATCACACCTCAAAAAGACTATGGCGTGTGGTACTACCACACTAAATACTAAACCGATATTCATTTTATAACAGTCATTAGGCAGAAAACCACCTGAAATCTTTCAAAATGAAATTACTAGCAAAGAGTAAAACAATAAAATAAATAGGTTGATCAGAAATTTAATTGCAACAGATATATTAAAAACCCACCAAAAATAATGGTTAAGAATCTCATCAATAAAAATTCTATAGAACAAAACATGTTTCAAATTCAAATACTCAAAAACTGGCTACAACTATTTAAAAAGACCTAATCAAACAAACCAAATCCCATGTCGTCATCACTTTCTTCCTTCACTTCTTCCTGTAAACACAAATTGAAAGCAACCTTGAATAAATAATGAATAGAAGGGGAAGATAAATAATAAACACAACACAAGAACCAAACAAAAGGTACCAAATGTCTGGGCAGTGCATACTGCTAACACTAAACATTCAAGTGGAATCAAAATGCATGTTTACTACATATAGCCATTACCTATAAAAGCATATAAGATTTCCATACATATTACAAAACATGCCTTACAGTTTTTGACCATACATAATGTAGAAAAACAAACACTACTTAATTACAAGTTTAAAAAAATTCCATGTAGTCTAACTGGGTCTGCTATCAATGTCAATCACAACAAGAGCAGCGAGAAACTTTAGGTTACAGTTGCATTTTAGGTTTAAATCTCATGGGGCATGTTTATGCAGCAAAATATCATTTGGGTCTAATTAATTTCCTGCTCAAAAAATACAATTTCTAAATATGCAATTATTCCTCTCCCTAGAAGATGGGAAGATTGAGTTAATCAGTATGACTCAAACTAGCATATTCAATTGAGTACTGGTTTTTGAAACTATATCTAACATTAAACATCACAATCACATCAATAATCTTAAAGCATTTTCAATATTGTTAGGTGTATATTCAAGACCCTTTACCTTCTTTTCCTCAACAGCAGGTGCTGCAGCAGCGGCACCAGCACCACCGGCAGCGGGAGCCGCGACGGCGACAGCGGCACCTCCGCCACCAGCGTTCAAGATGAGGTCTTCGATGTTCTTATTCTGAGAGAGCTTAGCGAAGAGGCTTGGCCAGTAGGACTCTGTGGAGACATTGGAAGCCTTCAACAAAGCGTTGATCTTCTCGGCCTAAAAAGGAACACAGAAATTGAGATCTACGATTGAGGGAGAATAATAATGGAAGAAGAAGGGTTAGGATGAAATAGTAAACTAACCGTGACTGCGATTTCCTCGTCGTGGAGAATTAAAACGGATAAGATGCAACCCTGAACACCAGAATCCATAGCAGCCATGGCCGGATCGAGTAGAAGCTGCTGCTGCTTGCGAAGTTGTAGAGAAATGAAACTAGGGTTTTGGCGAGGAGGACGATTGAATATATAATGTTGGTAGAGTCTAAGTAGGGTTTCCCTTTGTTTGGTTTCCTATTACATGGGCCTTCGAGGTTATTTGGGCTGGCTCACTACGTTTCCTTATGAAACGAGTAAATATAAATTTTATTTTAAAAAAGATGTATTTTAAGAAATTTTTAAAATCAGTATTTGATACAAAAAAACATCTTCTTACTTTTTTAATAAATTTTAAATGAGATTATTATTAACATTTTAACGTTTGTATTCACACTTTTTATTTTTTAATCTTGTCTATAGATTTTCTTCAACTTTGTGCATTTTTTTTATGCCAAATAAAACGTGTTAGAAATGTAGTAAGTACATTAAAAAAAGGTGAGTATGATGGAATTATTTAATTAACAAAAAAATTAAATTTATACAAAATGAGTGTATTATCAAATTTTAACATGGAAAAAAAATATTTTGATGATATTATGGTGCAACATAACTTCAAAAATAGCTTAAAAAATTGAAATGATAAACAAAATACATGTATAATATAATGTGCAGGTATTTGATTAGTTTTTATAATTCACTTTATTTCAACTACTATTCATGTCAGATCCTAAAATAAGGGAGTCTTATTTTATTTTTAACTGGGTTGGGTTTGGGTGAAAAAGAAAAAAAATGGAAAGTAAATAATTTTTTAATTATATAAATTAGATAGTTTATTTAATCTAAAATATTTCTTTTAATTTTTTTTACAGTTAATCAATTATATTTTTGTTATTTTGCACGATAATTTAATAAATTTGGAATAATTTTTTAATTATGAACTCAAATTATTATTATTACCGTCCTCTTTCACTAATATTCATTATTTTGTTCCAATATTCTCTTTTTAGTATATGATTATATTTTGTTTACATTTTGTTGAGGGATGAATTTTTTTTTATAGTAATAAGTTTACCAGTGGAAGAATGAATTTTTAAAAAACAAGTATTGAATCCAAAAAGGACTATCATAGTGTTCGTGTCCATGAAATTTTACTTATTTATTAAAAAAGTTTAAAATTAAATATTTCACTTTAATTACAAGAATAAATAATAATCTATACCTATATATATAAAAGGGATTCCCTCTTAACTGCTCTTAATTTTTTTTCCTATTTTATCCTTATATTAATATTTAATTTTATTATTGTATTATGGTTATTGTGTCATTTCTTATTCCCCTCTTAACTGTTCTTAATTTTTTTTCCATTTTATCCTTACTTAATAATTTATTGTATTAATTTATTTTGGTTATTTGGACATTTTATAATTTCAAAAATTAATAAAATAA
>Ga0123342_1005600_pt1 | contig 18064 bp, 15 predicted proteins | sample Turbeawhitnodule_FD_89960 | JGI IMG/M metagenome (GOLD analysis project Ga0123342, IMG submission 89960) | Root nodule microbial communities of legume samples collected from Mexico - Turtle bean Mexico white nodule | ecosystem: Host-associated > Plants > Roots > Nodule | place: Mexico: Nepantla...
GTCTCCCTTAATATAAGGAGTGGGTAACTCGGACAAAGGAATATCACATGTAGTTCCTAAAGCTTGAGCAAAAGTTTTCTTTTGTCCAGACTTAGCATATACAGTCTTCGCAGGAGATACTTCTCTATCCTTCAAACACTTCCATGGGATGATGAAACCATTAGAACCCTCTGCCATTTCAAAAGCTCACCGCACCACCGCCAGACACCACCGCCACGCACAACCGCCCCGCACCACTGCGCACAGACCCAGTCGCGCGCCGCCCTCACAGCCCCTGGTCGTCGTCGTCCGCTGCACCTGGTGAAGAGGTTCGCACAAAACGTGATCAGAGCCGCCGTGCTGGTGGAGAACGTGAACGCACGCCCGCCGCCCCTGATCGCCGCTCCTCACTGGTCCGATGGAACGCTGTCGCGCCTCCGCAAACCCTAAGCGCGCCGCCACAAACCCTAAATGCGCCTCCCATGTAATTTTGTTATTTAAAAATATGAAAAATAACCTTTTTTCAAAGACAAATAAATTATTGAAAGATAATTTTATATTTTATTTAAAATCTTATTACAATATAATATTTTAAAATATTTTCTTACAAACATGTTGTGTGATAGTTAAAAAGGGTTATACACAATTATTTTTAATTAAAACTAATATATGTATATATACCAAAACTTGATCTCACATTTTCTATTTCCATCCATAGACAAGATTTTACTTTTATATATATATATATATATATATATATAATGACCTCTATATTATTTCCTAATTTTTTTATACTTAAAAAGAGTATTTAGTTCGATTTTCAATAAACTTATAACTGCTTAAATAATTTGTGTCGTTTCATTTAAAAGAGTGAGTAATGGTTTAAAGTTCAAATAGTTAAACTCTTATAAATTTTAGATAATTTTCAGTTATTTCAACCACTAAATTAAAAATTGGTTTTGAAAGTGTGGAATTGTGTTTTCTAAAGTGAAGGACTTATTTTAGAAGATAAAGTAATACATGTATAAATCATGCATGCATTAGAGTATTAATTTTTATTTTCTTATCAACAATTACTTAAATAAATAAGGGTTTAAAGCATATTATTTATTCACACTTTTAATTTAGTCGTATTGTTTTTTAAAAATTCAATATTCAAAAATCAATAATAATAAAAAATAAAAAATAAAAGAACCGCCAAAGTTGTGAAGAGGAGTAGGTTAAAGGCGTGGAAAGCAAATAAAATAAAATGTGGAGGTGTCTCCCTCTCTCATCCTTTACGAAAACCTAAATTCTGCACTGCAACGTTCTCTTCACATCCAAAACGCCACCGTTCTTCTTTTCTCTCCGTTCTCCGAAGCTTCGAGAATCACAGTAAGTTCTCTAACTCTCTTCTGCTCGCGTTAGGGTTTCCACATTATCCTTTGTTTTCACTTTTCAATTTGTTTTTTCGTTCGCAAAGAATATTCAAATGCGAGTTCTAGCGTTTTCACTGTTCGTTAGAGTTGAATAATTGCATTCTCTTTCTTTGTTTTCGCATCTGAGCTTGTGCTCTTCGTCTTGTTCGGTTAAGTTCTTCTGCACTCTTTTCTTGAATGGTTGAACGTGGATTTGATATTTTTGTGTCGGTTTGGGATTTCTTTATTCAACTGGTGCAGGGTTTTATTTTAGGGCATTGGAAGTTGCGGAGTTTGATTTTTGGGTTTTGTAGATTTCGAACGGTGATTCATATTGTTAACTAGTCCTCTTCTTAATGAGTGTGTATGTAGATGGGACAATTGTTGAATTCTTTATCCCCTCTTTAATTTGTGTTATTTAATTAATTTGATTTTTGTGTTCTGTTGAAAAGGATACTGATGAGTTGTTGTTTCCTGTGTTTGGTTTCCTAGTTGCTGGGATGTCTGGAGAAGTTTATGATGGACAAGATGCTGGCTATGTGCCTGAGAACCCTGAGTTTCCGCAAAATCATTCTGATGAACACGATGGAGGAAATGTGATTGATGACTCAGGGTTTCCGCAACTGCAGCCCGATGAACATGACGAGGCCAATTTGGCCGAGGATGCTGATGTTCCTGAAAACAATTTTGATGAGAATGATGGAGAAGGTTTGCCTGAAAACCCTGATTTTCCTCCGCAAGAACATGCTGAGGAACAACATGGTGAAGGAGACACGACTGAGAATTTTGACTCTGAGGAAAAACAGGGATCTCAGGAGGAGTTGAAAGGAGGTGAAGTAAAAAAATGGCCAGGGTGGCCTGGGGAGAATGTTTTCAGGATGTTGGTTCCTGTCCAAAAGGTTGGCAGTATTATTGGTCGTAAAGGCGAGTTTATTAGGAAAATTACTGAAGAGAGTAAGGCTCGTATAAAAATTCTTGATGGTCCCCCTGGAACTGCAGAAAGAGCTGTGAGTATATATTTTTCAGTTTCTTGTCGTCCATGCAGTGATTGATAATGTTGGATATTAACTGTTTCAAGCACATTATGCATTTTTCCTATCTATCTATAGGCTTATTAGAATTATTTGAATGAATTTATTTTTGTGCTTGTCCTGCACCACCCTACTCACAGTTAGGCTCTTATGATCTTCCTTTTCCTTCATTGATCCGTTCTCTTATTGAATATGTATATGCATAGTTAAGAATACCAAGCTGTGGCCTTACATGACCTACCTCAAAGTTCCTATAGTGGGTAGGGGATTGGTTACTTTGCTGAATTATAGATTCAAGATAACTAATGCATAATTTATAGTATAAAATACATAGAAATGCTTAAACGTAAAGTATTATCTAAAGTAATAATATATTATTAATTCTTAAGCAAAAAGTTATAGTCTAACGCACATTGACCATTAATTTGAGCTATAACATTGTGAGAAATGAAATTACACGAAATTAAAAGAAAATTAGGAAGATGATGGAATTTATAGAAAAACAGAGGGTCATGACAAGAAAGACAGTGGAATTTGATGAACTATGAATAACACACTACACAAATAAACAGTGGTAGTCATATATGTCTTAGCTAAGTTGCAGCTGTTAAGTGTTTTTTGAATTGCAAAACAGAGATTGGAGGTGAACTTGGCAAGAAATTGAATGGGCTTGGCAGGAAAAGGGGTTGATTGTGCAAAATGTTAATATATGTCGTAGTTAAGTTGCAGCAGTTAAGTGTTTTTTGAATTGCAAAACAGAGATTGGAGATGAACTTTGCAAGAAAATGAATGGGCTTGGCTGGAAAAGGGGTTGATTGTGCAAAAAAGGGTGAATCCGGCTATCATATGCAATCTGGCTGCTATTTTTCGATGCAAAAATGCTGTACTATGAGTTTCTTGTGGCCACCAGCTGCTGTGATGCTCTGCTGCAGTGTTATAGTGCTGCTGTTGGTACCTATGGATTCTTTGCTCGATCATTATGAATCAAAGTCATGAAAACATAATAAAGGGAACATCTATTTGATAAATCAAACATACATCATGCTTAGTCCTATATTTTTTAGTATCTGATTAGTACCTTGATGTAGAAAACATATATTTGATAAAACAAAGTTACATAATAAATTTGAGATGAAACATAATGTTTCATTCATGATAACACATGAATATTATTCAAAATAAAACAAAAAATTATTAAGGGAGTAGAAGCATAAAATAAAAATAATCTAGTTGAACCCAAGAAATAATAAATAATCAACAAATTAATATATAAAAAGAGATGTCTTTTGTCACGATGACCAAATGGGTGTGTGCAGGTTGTCAGCTAATATGAATGATTAAAGTGGCTTCAAATTGAAGAGCCAAAGTTCAAGTTGCAGGAAACAACAATGAGCATTTACAACTGCTGAAACGTTGTTTTTGACTTAAGAATCAAATAGTCTGTGCAGATTTTGGTGGAAAGAAGCGTTCACTTCCTGGTAACTTCAGAACTTGGTCGGTTGGTGTCTTGCCACACTCCCTGAAACACTTTCCTCGGAACACTCTTAAGTTACTAAAATAAGAATTAAATAAGCTTATGAAATTTGAAATATATCTAATGTGTAGATCTGAAACTATATGGAAAAAATTGTAAATCTGAATATATCTAATTAATAAAACTGAAATATATCTTGGTACATTTAATTACTTCATATAATTATCAAATTCCTCTCAAGATTTACAATTATTAAATAAAGTATTTATATTCATTTTTGGATTAAGGGATGATGCATTCTTCCTAAGGAATAAAAATAATGTTAAAGAAAATTTAGTTTAAGAGAGCTATTAATTTGTTGCCAAAGACACATTGATTGTTGGAATGAAAATAAGGTTAAAAGCTAGAAAAGATTTGTTTTTGTTTTTGCTAGTGATGCAATAGTGATATGGTTTTTGCAACATGGTGATGAATCAGCCTTGGGTCAAGTATATAAAATTAGCTTGCTTTAAAATTTGAAATTTAGCTACTTATGTTGTGTTTCTTTCTCAATTCTCCTTTTATGCTTTTAAAAGGTAATGGTTTCTGCAAAAGAAGAGCCAGATCGCACCATACCGCCCGCTGTGGATGGTTTGTTAAGGGTTCATAAACAGGTTGTCAATGTAGAGCCTCAACCTGCTGATGGTGCATCAGGTGGAGCACGCACCGTTGTTACAAGACTTCTAGTGGCAGATACTCAAGCAGGGAGCTTGATCGGGAAGCAGGGAGCCACTATAAAATCCTTTCAAGATTCCACAGGTTGCAATATACGTGTTCTTGGTTCAGGTGCGCCTTCAAGCTCTGTAAATTTATTAGGAAATGTTGCTTTTGTTTGTCAATGAACACATTTCCCTTTTCAATATTTTCCCAAGTTGTAGTGAGTCTTTGATGCTACATGTGTTATTAGTACCACTAGATCTACCCTCAGTGGTGTACTATAGTTTTGTTCTGATGTTCTGATTATGTATTTGAAAAGTTGGTTGTCTTGTCAAGTAATGAGCTAATATTTAGTAAATATATATTTGAAAAGCACAAGTTAGCTTTTGCGGTACCTGAATGATATATTATATACAACAGAACACCTCCCAGTTTTTGCTCTGCGAGACGATAGTGTTGTTGAAATACAAGGAGAATCTTCAGGGGTTCACAAGGCTGTTGAACATGTTGCAGTTCATCTACGTAAATTCTTGGTTGACCGCAGCATAGTTGGTGTATTTGAAACACAGGTGAGTTCATTTACTTTCAGTTATTTATTCAAAATTGAAAGGTGCCAATGGCGAAATTAAAATGTATATAGAGAATTTATCTCGTGAGTGTAATAATGTCATGACAAGTCATCAAGTCTGATTTGAATACTCTAAGCTATATACAGAATGTTGTTTTCAAGCTTGGGTTATAGTTGATGGTTTTGTGATTGGTTAGTCATATTAAATGTAGGATAATCATTGCCCTCCTCCACATGATCTTCATCTTCATTAATGTCATCTCTATGACCTTCATCATTTTCGGCAATTGGAGGAACCTCCAAATTATCCATAGGTGCAGCAACACCACCTCTACTAGCATCTTCATCTTCTCCAACTTCAACTAAGATGTCTTCATCTAAAGCATCTAAACTTGAATTTGCTTTCTTATCCTCCACTGCCCTTCATCATCATCATCATCAGAAGCAAGATCATCAATGTTATAGTCTTTTGTTTTCCTAGCATCCTTGTCTTCAATCTTGAATTAGGCCTTCACAAACACCACATCATTCATGGTCTCTTGTTGTAAAAGATTTCTTTTCTTGTTATGCACCTAAATATAATTTTATAAAACTGATTAACACATAATACTAGCCTCTCAAAAATAGTTATAAATCAACTTCATAAATTTAAATTCTTACCCTCTCAAAAACACTCCAATTATGCTCACAACCGCATGAGCTACAAGTCAAACTCAATACTATAATTGCAAATCTTTGTAATTTCGAATTTTGATGGAGTTTTAGTGTTGAGTGCATGCTCGAACTACCAAAAGAATCCATACTCTCACCTTGACCATTAATCATCAATATCTCCCAACAACCTATCCAAACAATCATACATTCCACATTTCACCCCATAATCAGGTTTAAACTCAACATCATTGTGTAACTTGGGATTAAAGTAATAGCCCGCATCATGCAATGGCCTATGCATTTGATCAATGATTCCCCAAAGGGGGTTGGAGCTAAGTAAAATAAAAAGTTATTATTATTACCTCTTACTAAATCCATTTGTGTCTTCTCTTTAGCAATATCCATTTCTTCATAAATATATCCCATGATTGGTTTTGTGCATGCACATCACCTTTAGTTTCAACATTAAATCAATGCAATGGGTTGCACAAATTGTCCAATTTAACTTGTCTCTTTTGCATTAACAATACCTGCCTTGTAGTTTGTTGCATTATCAACTACAATTTGGATGAGATTCTCTTCTCTAACCTCCTCAACAACAACATCCATCATCCTGAATTTTTTTTCAGCTGTCTTGCATATGTTAGAAGCATCAATAGACCTCCACTTTGGACTATTTACCAAATAATTAGGTACAGTTCTCCTACCAGTCTATTCATTTGTCATTATTGTGCATCCATTTTACTTCAAAAATAGTTTATGTTCTCCCAAAATCACATTGGTCTTTTCAACATCTTGCTTCAAATATTTCACCCTAATTTCATGGTATGATGGTGGTTTAAATTTGGCGCCATGAACCCAAGCATCCTCTTGAACTCTTCACTCTTTGCTAGCGTTGTTTTAGAAAAATAGAGAAACTTCTTGACATGCATCCTCCCTCTCACTTTTCTTTAAAAGGGCATGGGTAGTAGTTTGAGTGCCTCTTTTATTGAAAATACTTGATGACTCCTCACCCTCTTCTTGACTTAGTCTTTTTCTAGATTTTTTGAAACACAAATACTACTCTCCCATAAGCCTTATCTAGATATTGATTTCTTCAATCAAATTTTGCTACAACACAAAAATCACATCCAACATTAAATTTTCAACATCTTTAGGAACTGCCAGACATGATTCGACATCCTCTTTGAAGTCCCTGCCAAACGATGCTTCAATTGATAAATCCCACCTATTAATACTTTCTCACAATATTTACATTTCACATTTCTTGCTTCCCCATCAATTAAAACATAATGACTCCATACAAGATCAATCTTTGGTCCAATTCCACTTCCTTTTTTAGTAGCGTCACCTAAACTATTTGATGCCATTTTTTCCCTTCAAAATCTATAAAAAGTTGAGCAGCGGCAAGCTCAACAACAAAAGGAACAAAGCATTAAAAAAGAAGCAAGAACAATAACAGAAGAAGCGAGGGCGGCAAGCGGTGATGACTTCGAAGGTGATGAACGATGATTGTGACTTGTGAAGCTTTGCATGTATTGTGTGGCTCATGGCTTCTGATTTGCGATGCAACCCTAGCAAATAGAATGTAAGCAAGTAGTATTGGGCCTTATTCTAGGTTGGGTAGGTTTTTTTTAAAAGCAATAATGGGCCTTCAAACCCCACCATCAAAAGATGAGGAGGATTAAGTGAGCAACACTACATACTTGCTCCAATCTGTGCCTGCGGCGCGTCAGCTTGACTCCCTCTTGTTGAATCATGCGAGTTTGCGATTTTAATCGTGATTTTAACATCATTGGTTAGCTAGGTTTCCTATAAATTGTATATGTGTTGTATTTCCTGTTTTTTTATCATTCATTGCTTGTGTAGTTTGAGAAGGGGTTTCAATGTTTTCCGAGTGTCATCACTTTATTTTCACATGCTTGGATTGAAGTGAACTTTGAGCTTATTTATTTTTTGACGTTTATGGATCAATTCTATTACCATTCATTTTATGGATAATTATTTTTTTTCTTCCTTCGAAACTTTAGATGCAAAGGCCAGATGTTCGAGCAAACCAGAATGTGCCACATGGCCCACCACCACACCAACCTTGGGGCCCTCCTCAAGGTTTTCCAGCTCCCGGACCTGGTAGTGGTGGTGGACCTGCTTTCCCACCCAATCCTCAGTATATGCCCCCTTCACATAACTATGATAATTACTACCCTCCGGCTGACCTGCCTCCCATGGACAAGCACCTTCATCAGGGTCCTGCACCTGCCTATGGAAGAGATGCTTCCATCGGAATTCATTCATCCAGTGGGCAACCGCAACATTCTGTTGTGACTAAGGTATCCTTTTTGCCTAGCTTGACTTTTGCAGAGAGGAACAATTGATTTAAAAGATTTTGTTTATTTTTTGTGGCTTAATGTGATTTCTTTTGAACTATGTAGGTCACGCAGCACATGCAAATTCCTCTGTCCTATGCAGATGCTGTTATTGGAGCATCAGGGACAAACATCAGCTACATCCGTCGTGCCAGTGGAGCAAGTATTACCATTCAGGAGACCAGGGGTGTGCCAGGAGAGATGACTGTTGAGATAAGTGGCACTGCTTCACAAATACAGGCTGCCCAACAGCTAGTGCAGGTATTTTGTTTTAAAGGGTTTTCGTCATTGTTTGATTGACTAGCTGGGTTTTTCTTGTCAATTGGAATTGGCAATAGTTGAATCTATGTGTAGTATGCCTTTTCTTGAATGCGTTACTAGCTGGGTTTTTTCTTGTCAATTGGAATTGGCAATAGTTGAATCTATGTGTAGTATGTCTTTTCTTGAATGCATTACTAGCTTCCAAACTAGTTAATTCGTGTTGGTATATTAGTTTCAAATACAAATAATATGTCTTTTCAATATTCATTCTTTTACATATAATTAGAAGTGAATGATATAAAAAAGTAAGCGTCGCATAAGCAGAGGGAATGCAGTTGACGTACACGTATTTTTTTATTTCTAGTATTTTTGTCATGAGGTTTGAATGACAACGGTTGAAGCTAGGCTTAAATACTGTTAATGTTGCATGGGATAGAACAGATTGTTCATCTCAAGAAGAAAGGTGCAGAATGAAGTGACAATTATTTTAAACATTGTTGTTACGAGCGTGTTTGTTGTTGTCATCACTATGGTTGATTTATTCTGAATTGTCTTGATGTGTCCGATGCAGAATTTCATGGCTGAAGCTGCTAGTGCAACTCAGGATCATATGGGGGGATCAATGAACCAAGGTTACAATTCCTATCCTACCAATGCTCCTGTCTACGCATCTCCGCCCTCAGGCGCTGCTGGCCATGCAGGCCATGTACCTTCCGCAGATTATGGACCCGTTTATGGCACCAATTATGGCTATTGAGAACATTACATTTAATTTAGATGAGGAGCCATACGATTTGTAAACATTGCAGGCATATATTCTCGCTGTATTACAGTTCGTATAATGACTGATAGGATTTAGAGGATGATATGATAATGTGCTAGTTCTTTTTATGGCCTTAACTTGCTTTTTAATCCTTTATGAAGTAGCCTTTTTTGTTTCCCCGTTTTGATCTTTATCTAAATCTTTTCATATCAATGTTTTTATCATCATGCCATATTTATAAAATAGCAAATTTTGATACAAAGCTAGATTTTTATTTAATTTTTATTTTAAAAAGTTAAATTGGTTTTCAATTTCTAGTGGATATCATTATATAGAAGTCTTAATGTGAAGTAAAAAAAGAAAATAGAGTATAAAATAGTACAGCTTAGGTTGAAGAAAGTTTAGTAGCTTTAAAATTTCTAAATTTGGGTAATTTTGTTTACTTTTAGTTCATTGCTTATTATCTGTAAATAAATTTAGTTTTAAAACTATATTATGATATTTAAATGCTGATGTGTTACCTGGAGTTACACACCTGTGCGAAGTGGCATCCGTGTTGTATATTGGAGATGCCATGAGGCTGTTACATATAAAGGTTTCATGTGCTAAGTGTTATCTGTCCTTTTAAGAATACAGTGCTTAGAAGATTTTTAAATTTTGGTAAGTCTCTAGAAAATGTGATTTTTTATTCTATTTAAATCCTTATAAAAGTCAAATTTCAACCTTAATTTTTTTTTTCTAGTTATCATTACACAATATCGTTATACTTTTATTAGGACTACACAACGAAAGTAGAAGTACAAGAACAACTAAAAAAAATATTTTTTCTACATTTAGGATTTTAATTTATTATATTAATTTTAAAAAAATCAATTTAGTCTTACTTTTTTTTAAAAAAATATGAAATTTGACTTCTTTTATTAAATTTTCCCCAAAAATGTTTAACTGTCAATGATGTGTCAAATGTGAATGGTACTATTATGCATATATGTCTCCACGTTAAAGTCTCGTCTTCAATCTCAACCCTAAATCCATTTTCTCTTCTTTCTATCTCCCAACCTTAACTATCTTCCTCTCACGATCACATTCTCGTTTCGGTAACAAATGGAACACCATAATCCGTTTGTTGGGCAAAATCAACAACGCAATTAAAAATCTAATATAGACATTTATATTAAATATGCAAGATTTGATGTCGCACATCAAGCTTTTGAGACCATATGTGAACCTAATGATTTCTCATGAAGTGTTTAATTGCTAGATATTGTCAAAGTGGTAGATTTGGAGCAAATCTATGCTAGACTATGCAGTTAAAGGTAATTTTTTTTTTATCAGCAACTCAAAGGTAATTAAACCCAACAAATCAAAGGAATTGACACTGACCATTTGAAAACACAACCCTTTTCAAAAAATACCCAACAAGCTTACTTGCACAAAAGGGTTAAATTGAAGAAGAGTTCCATGGTTGATTTGAGATGTGAATGTGAAATGGGAAGAAGATAAAATTCTAAAATTGCAACTGCTACTATTGCCACATATCCATCCCATTCCACCACCATAGCTGCGAAGAAAATAAAACCCTAAACGTGGGTGCTTACATGGACATACAATGTGTCTTAACTGCATAGTCTATGTTTGCATACCAGTGACATTGTGTGTACCAAATCATCAACAGTTAATGTCGTTTGTAGAAATTTAACAGATGAGATCAAATTTCATATTCTTTAAAAAAATTTAGACAAAATTCATTTTTTCAAAAATCATTATAGTAAATTAAATACAACCTTAAATATAGGACCAAAAAGTAATTAAACTTAAAAAAATATAAGTGTCAAATGTTTGAACTTGAAAAAAAAATTCGAATTAACTTGAGAAAAAAAAAAGTTGAGTTTATATGTCCAACATTTTGAAATATTAACATTATTTTATTAAGATTGTTTATTGATTGATTATGTTAAACTGAAGTTTTTGTCTAATTACTCTTAACATTTTTATAGAGAAAAACTGATTATTATAATATTAAATTGCATCTTATCCTTATATACTCACCTGATTAATTAAGCGATATATAAAAGGTGTAATCAATAAACAATAAATAACTTATTTTATTTAACTTAATTAATAAAAATCCAAAGACTTATAAATATATATTAGTTAAAAAAAATATTAATTATTTTTATATTATTGTTCAATATTCTTGCTAAATCTAGTGAATTTGATTTTTATTGAGTATTCATAGATCACTATTAAAGCTCATTTTCATATTCACAATTAAATAAGGAATTCTTTTGACAACCCGTCTTACCACTCTCTACTACTCATAAGAAGTTATAATTTCATTTTTTTTTATCCAAGAAGAAGATGAATAATTCAACAATAGTAATCAATCTTAAAACACATATGAGGCACCTACTCCAAAAGAATAGTAAAATAATATAGAATATGATGATAATTATGTAATAGAAAATGATGAGAATATTTGAATTCGACTAGCCAAAAATACCTAGATCTTGTGCATCAACATTAGGCTGATCTCTAACAACATCACATCTAGTTGCATAGCTCATGTGACAAATAGTTTGTGACAGACAATAACCATCCCACGTAAAAAACTATTGACAAAATTTAAAATTCACGACACAAAGAATGTCACTAAATTGTGAAAAATGCCATTACACGTTTGAGATGAAGTCAACACTTAGAAGCACACGATTGAACACACCAAACAACTCTCAAATGATTGATGTAAGAGATAAATCATAATGATCATGAGTAGCTTCTATTTCCTATATCACCGAAGCTCGATAAAAAAAAGTTTAGAGAGAAACATTAGTAAGCATTAGAAGAAGTTAACAAGTTGTTAAACGACAATTTTATGACTAAAATACTTAGTTATTGAGTCAGATAAATTATTCCAGATAGGTTGTTAAATATTATATAGTAAGATGAAATGTTTTTTTTATTAAAAGGTGTTTTACTATATTTAGTCAATTATGGTTTCTATATCTACTTGGGAATTTACCCGATCAAGTTCACACATAGAAATATTCAAAACATAATTGTTCATACATTTATACAAAGACAACTCATCAACATGTTATTTTAAAATTACATTTTTATTAAAATGAAGGAGACTCATGTTGATCTTGGGGTTAAAGAAGGCGATTTGACGCGTCACTTTCTTACAACCTTCATCATAACCTTATAAGATGCTAGTTTCAACATCAACTAGTTCAACCTTTGATTCTGCTTGCATCTTATTCACCATATCTAGTGCTTTTGGAGCTTCACTGAACTCTCTTTTGTAAATTTACATTTGACCTCTTTAGTCTTATTTATAATATCATTATCCTTTATTCCTTTTTTCTCTGTAGCATTCTCCTTGACAAGAACCTTGGGAGAAAATGTTAACAACTCTTATTTTTCAAAAGACTTGTTCAAATCCTTGCGCCTAATACTCGGTGAACATTCTTAAAAACATCATTTTTTCAATGGTAAAAAATTAGGATTAGATGAAGAATCCAACTAAACAACTTAATATTAAATGTCAAGTCATCAACATATCACCTTTCTTTAAAGGTAAAAAGTTTGACTACTAGAAACAATATATGATTACATTCTTCAAACATATTAACATGGTGAATGTACTAGATAATGATAATTATATCCGAGTAGAAAATAAAATGCCTGGATACTTATTTTTTTATTTTGACGGTGAAACTTAAAAAAATGAAGAATCGAGAAAAAAAAAACGTTTACATATCGATTTCCATGCTCATTAGATTTCATTGTTGGATGAGAATGATTAAAAGAAACAAAGCTACAAAGTATAATTAAAGAAAAATGACATTATTTTCATCATATTGATCAATCACTTCTCTTAAAAAAAATTCATGTGTCACTATTCAACCACTATTGTGGTCTCTTAACACATAATTGATCACTTAAAGGATGTCAATAAGTGACAATGACAGGAATAAAATTAAAATTATAAAAGAATAGACTTATTAGTTTAAACCACAGACAATTCACAAATTAGTGAAGAGCCAAAGTGTTATTTAAATCTAAAGATAAAAGACAAACCATTTTGTCTTCGTAGAAGGGAGAGAAAAGACAAATTAGTTTAAAGTAGATAAATAAAATCATTTAGTACAAATACTTAATTACCACAATATCTCCCTTCTCCAAATCTCAAATGAATGCACCTATAACCATTCCGATGCCATTTTGTTTATTAAACTGAAAATCTTGTAGTACATATGAATCAATATGGCCAGAGTCCAATGGAGAGAGGTGTCGATGGTCTGGTCTTCTATTTAGGTAAAACACACTACAGCGTGCAAAATACCATTGTTTTGGCTGGTCATAAACATAAAACATGTCACGTACTTGAATCTACTAAATTTGGAGGGAAAAAATTCTAAAGGGAGAAATGTAAACAAGATATTGCAAAGTAATATCTTGAAGTGCAAACCAACAACCTTTTCGTGTCAAAAATCAACTATGTAAATAAGGAGACTATTACATATATCACTGTTTGAAAAGCATTCACGCAAAAATGAAGCAAAAAATTGGGATCTCGGGATAACAGCTCTGCTTCACTGGTTCGTGGAGTAAAAATACCTTTGAAATCAAAATCAAAGGAATACTGTAGAGACTGAAATGCCCAAAATCCCTTAAAATGCTTGATGAGAAGCTAGCTACCTTTCATGTATTTGCTCAAAGTAATTTATGTAACTCTATTATCTAAATGTTTAAGCCTTAACTTTTACAGAATGAAGAGAACCAGAGAATCAGAAGAGTTCTTTCACATGAATGGATATCAGAGTGGTTGCAACCATTTTTCCACAATCTATCAAGTTGACACATTCCCCACTGTTGATGGAAGTTCAAGCCTGGGCAAGAGTTCAGAGGCAACATTGTCAAATGAGACAAGGTTGAGATGGTTTCTGTTTCCGTTCATAACATTTGACAGATATGTTATTTCCTGAGATACCACATTCTTTTCAAGTATGTCAAACCAAAATTCATCATCTTCGCTGAGGTTTGATGATCTTAATATCTCTACTACCTTCTCCAGTTTTGCTACATTCCTACCAGCACCACAGCCCATGGCTGTTGCAGCACCCACTGCATTTGCAATTGCCAATGTATTAACCAGTGGCATGTTATGTATAAAACCATAGGCAATAGCAGCTACAAAGCTGTCTCCACACCCAACAGTATCAATAACATTCACCTGATAAAAGTTTAGAATTCAAATTAGTTAAAACAAAAAGTTAAAGGTTGTCAAAGAAAAAAAAAGTTGTCAGACACAGTTTATTAAATACTATTACGAGACAAGCATTTTTGAACAATCAAAGAAGAAATAACAACATATACATGATTCCTTCAATGTTAGGACATTAGAAACGCACGTTTGACTCATCAAGGGAAAAAAATCTTCCAGTTGAAGAAACCACAAACAATATTCATAAAATGTGGTTATAGCCTTAGTTTTAAACCTTTTGATTAATTTGTTGTTAACAAGATTGCACCTTTAAGCTGATAATACCTATGAAACTATGAATACCAAAGTGGGTCATAGCACTACTAAGCAGAATGGCAGTATAAAGTGGAAAAAAAATATGTTCAAAATTTGCAAGAATTTAAGAGGCAATGAAGAAGATTAGAATGAGAAGCTAATGCCTTGAATCCAGGTGCACAAGCTATATTTGATGCCGTTATTAGAATTGAACCCTTAGAACCCATTTTTACAATCACCCATTTTGTGCGGATCCCTCTTTTGAGAAACTCCTGGCCTGCCAATATTGGATCTTCTATGCCCGCTAATGACTCAGCCTGTCATGCAAAACAACAAAATCAAAGATGTCAATAAATTAGATAGTTGGCTAAACTGCCTACAAATAGCAGAAACAAAAGCAAATTTAATTTGCATCACGTTCTGATTAACAAAGATAGAAACGAGACTTTTTGGAGTCAGGACAGGGCACCACAAATTCAAAGTTTACTAAAATGAGACTTTGAAATGGCAGACCTAACGCAATTTGGAAACATAGATTGTGAACAATCTGCAGAACTGTCATCCATGCTTAAAAAATAAACTTAGATACCACCTAATGGAAAAATTAAGCAATCTGCCATCTGCGTTGCCTTTCTATGGTAGATAAAGATTCTGGATGCAGAGAGATTTATAAGAAAACAGAAGTGCAGATGAGAACTAAGCTGGGATGAAGGTTTAGAGTCATCCTTATGTGTGTGTATGTGTGTATAATTTACTCATTTGGTCCTCATAAGAACACAATCTTTACCTTTTAGTCCCTACACATGCCATTTTAATCCCTTTTAGTTCTTACCGTAGTGATTAAAAAGACTAAAAAAGATGTGTAGGGACTAAAAGAAATAAAAAAAAATGATATATGTAGGACTAAAATGGGATGTTTTTATCTATAGGAACGAAAAGGTAAAGTTTTTACTATTATAAGGTTTATGTAAGTAATTAAACTTAAAAAAATTGGAGAAAAAACAAATTCCATGGAAAGCTGTAAGAACAAGGTACCCATGTGACTGAGGAGGGCAGTGAGTGTTGCAATATGTATGCAAACAAAACAAAGGGTAGTTAGGGCTGCATGGTTTACTTTTCTCAACCTGAACCAATACTTTTCTTATCTGTTTAATGGGCTATCCTTAAAGTCTGTGGTTGTCAATAGATTGGTCCAGAAGCTGCTGGTGTTGAGTCTTCATCCATCAAAGAAAGTAGAATAAATTTGTAGAGATAGGAAAAGTTAGCATGTAAATAGTTGACAATCACTGAATCAGAAACAAAGGAAAAAACAGTTTGAGCTTGTACATCAAGCCTAACTTATCAAACACATTGAATTCTAAATGTGGTTCGAGTGAAACAAAGCCACTAAATAATAATGTGAAAGGCACCTTAACAAAACCAAGGTGTACAGTAGGGAAAAAGGGAGTGGCAACAGAGGATGGTGGAGGGTCTGGTGGACAAGCAGGAAAGATGTGTTATCATTGATCAGTAGGTATGGTTTGGACTGTAAAAAGATGTTAATCATTATGCAATAGGCTCAATTTTATTCTGAGAAATACAGATGATAAACACGGTCCAAAAGAGTCTGAAATCTGAACAATCGACTGACAGAAGAAAATGAATTTTCAGGATTACTTTTAATTAAAGATTATGCTTCTCTTCATAGTTCCAAATGCTTCCTATGATTTTTGCTACCAAGGTTGAAAGAACAAATGAAGCAAACTGAAAGTTACAAAACTAAACAACACTTTTAAAGGTTCTAGATAGATACAGTTTTGTGGACAAAATACTCTTTGTTAAGGTGAAAGAGTCCATAAATATGCAAGCAGAAATATATACAGCATACAAAAAGGGTTGGACAAAATATGTCCATATTGAGGATGGTGGAAACACTGCATAAGGTTCCAAAGGTGCTAAAAAACACAGAATATTTTTATGAAGTCCTTAATACGAAAACAAGAAACTGAGAAACGGAGACAGATAAACATGGAGTACTTGCTGCCCACATCTAAATGCAAAGTGCAAAACAGTGATATATAGAACAATGAAATAAATACATACATACATATACGCACACAGAAGGCAAATTTGATAGATTATAAAGCAAAGAAAAGAGCAACTACATGGCATCATATCATATCAGAAATAGTACAGCTTAACCTAGAAGCAGAAACTATAGGCAATCATAACTATCAAGGATAAATGCAATATGAGGTGAGATTTAAAAGAAACCTCATCAGAGGTCAGAAGAAGAACGTCACTCATTCTCAGTAACTGGTTAAGAGCTCTTTGTTCATCAGGGCTCCCAGTGGAGAGTTCCTTTCCACGTGGTCCAGGATCAAAGAAGATTGATGTTCCAACTTCAACAGCATATTCCATTGCTGAGAGTATCGCACCAGGAGAGAGCTCGTCAAAGCCATAACCATTACAGAACAAGACCTTTGAATTTTCAATAGCTATTTTAACTTCACTGGACAATTTACTCATCCAATGAAATGCAGGCTCCTTGCTAAAATCAGCCCGACTAATAGAGAAACCATGCATGGTTAGGTCATTGTAAACAAAAAAAATATGAAAACAAATCATACCCACCCCAATATCTGCAACACAGATTAGAGGACAGATGACTTTTACCTGCAAAACCCATGTCTTTGCAGAGGATCAACAAGAACCCAACATAGAAGAGTATCATAAGAAGCACTGCCACTACTAGAGCTGTCGATGATATTGTTACTATTTTCATTAGTAAGTATCCCAACCAAACCAATGCCCTCATCATGAAGCACGTCTGACAGAAACTTCCCATAGATTTCATTACCCACATGACCAATAGATATGCAGTTGAGTCCTAGCCTTGCAGCTGCTATAGCCATATTGCAGTTCCCACCTGCTTCCCAATATTTCTACACCAAAAGCCATAGGTGAAATAAGGAAATACAATCATTTGCAGAAAATAAGTACAAAAATGAACAGCTCAAAAAGGGAAGGAAATTGTAGGAATGAAAACTGAAATTTCCATTATTAAGGATCTGTAACTCAATTAAATGTGTATTGAATAAGTATTTATCATGTAAGTACTGATGTATAAGCTGTTTCTATAATTGAATAGGAAATAAGTGCTAAATTATTTCATATAAGTTGTAAACTATTTTCATAAGTTCTTGAAATAAGCTGAAAACTACTTATATAAACATATAAAATGTTAATCTAAAAATTCTCCAAAACACTTAAATGTTTCTATAAATTTCACTAAAAACAGTTATAGGATAAGAAAATAAGAAGAAAAAATGAAATAAGTTTCTATAGGATCGGGGTCAGTTCTGCAAATCA
>Ga0123342_1005601_pt1 | contig 18062 bp, 26 predicted proteins | sample Turbeawhitnodule_FD_89960 | JGI IMG/M metagenome (GOLD analysis project Ga0123342, IMG submission 89960) | Root nodule microbial communities of legume samples collected from Mexico - Turtle bean Mexico white nodule | ecosystem: Host-associated > Plants > Roots > Nodule | place: Mexico: Nepantla...
CAAATGAACATTTTGCATGGCTTTCTCTTGATGACAAGACCTTGTTTACATATGATAACTTTGTTGTACATATGCTTGTAGCAATGGTGATGTGTGTGTCAACTGGATCCCTGTTACTACCAAAGGAACCACACTCAAGAGTGGAGATATTATATCAGTTAGTGGAAAGGGAAGATTAAAGGTAACTTGCCAAAGCTTAAAATAATTACTGGATTATCAGAATGACTTTGGATATATGATATGACATTAAGCCTTTTAGATAGGAGAAATAAACTCCACAAAGAAAGGGAAGTTTGCAGTGGAGCTCATTCTGTATTTGTAGAAGTTCAGAAGACATTTTGTGGGAACTGGGAAGCTTTCCTTTAGCCTCATGTAAGTAAAACTGAAGAGAGGCAAAAGTTGTATAGCATTCAACTTCTAATATTGTGGTTTCCACCATTTCAAGACTATTGATGTTTACCTTAAGCCCAGAGAAAGGATACCTGTGATTTGTATTTGATAGTGATTTTATTCAGTAATATCACCCCAAACTAGCTTTTATGACAAATATCAACAGAAGCTTCATCGGCTACAAAAGCCTCTAACTTGGTCATAAACAATAATTTCTTGTTGCGAATTGAGACCATTTCTTAGCAAGGAATTCTTCCATTTGCTGATAATTTTACTAGAGTCATGTCATGTGGGCAATCCATCTTTCAAACGCTTAATAATGTGTTAGAGATGAAATTTAAAGAAAATTTATGGTAAAGTATGTTGTTTGATTAAGAAATTGAAATTCTAAAATTATTAGGATAATATTGGTGTTCGATTATGATTTTTTTTTATTAATTTTGGTAAGATTTATTTTTTATTTAAATTGTTAAGATTATTTTTCTTGTAATCCATTGTTATTTTGTACTATTATTAGACGAACTTTGATATAAAAATAACATCAAACATGATTGACTAAAAGAGATTAAAATAAAATTAATTCAGATATTTTATCCAAATAAAACTTTTAAAAACCAAACAATCTGAGAAACGAAAAACACGGCCAAGGGTCAAAATATAAAACCTTTTCTTCTCAACGTGCAGGGCTAACAGTGTAATATTTGTTTAGTAAAATAAAATGAAAAGTAAACTAGAAATCTAAGAATCAAATCTCACTGTGAATGAAATTAATTTACCAATCCTTAATTAACTTGTTCAAAAATTTATGTAAGATTTTAAATTTAAATTTTGTAAATAAAATGATTGTGGTTGAAAAAAATAGATCCAATTGAATATAATAGAATTTATTTATTGATAAAACCAGTAAACACTTTACACATATTTTTACCACCTCAACTCAACACCTAGAGCGTGAGATTAATTTGTTAAGATTTTTAGCGAAAACCATAATATAAAGTTTTGAAATAAAAATTAAAATAAATATCAAATTTCTATTTTTTTTTAAAAAAAAACCTCCACTCAGAATTACGTTTACCGATCCACATTTGTAATCAAATTCCAATTTAATCCATACCATATACAAAACATTTTTTCATGCTCCTGGGCACATTAATTTTTATTATCACGCAAAAAACATTTAAATCTAGGAAATTTGTTGTTCCATAATAAAAGATAGTCCCTTCAAAGTTATCACAAAAAGTTGTGTTCGCTGCATGAACAATGTCCATTATATTGCCTAAAAATGGAAAAGATTCAATTAGAATAAATCATATGACTCATTAATTCCAAATCTGCCCAGTTATTTGTAGGATTGCAAGACAACCATGATTTACCCAATCTTAATGTAAATGACCCTAAAGCTGCCGTAAAAGACAAGTAAAAAATCATCCTCGGATTGTTCCTTAAAAATCTCATTTTGCCATCTATACTCAAAGAAAACATGAATGCAGAAGTGATCTTTAATGAGTATATCCACATCCCCAAGCACAGCAACCAATGGTTTCAAAGTATCAGTATCTTCGTCTTCTCGGGGCAATGTAAGTTGGGAAAGGAAGTAGATATATGTCAGGTTTTGATGGCTCGGATCCTCTATATTAGCTCTTTCAAGCTGATCATCCTATTTTATAACATAGCTTAGGATTCCACCTATACATGGCGACTCTTTTTAATATGCGTAGTGATGCTCTAAGTTGGTTCAAGTGGATGTATCAAATTACTAAATACTAGAGAACGTTTGAAAAGCCATGCAATCAGGTTTTATGCCTCACTCCAAAAATGATCTTTAACTGTTTCATCTTTGACCTTATTCTGGAAATCAAACGTGAATTAGTCGTGCTCCAACCTACTTCCATCACCCAAGCCACGGGTCTTGCCAAACTCTTGGAATCCAAGAAGAATGACACCAAGCGTTTTATCCGCTCCTTGACCATTCTACCTCAGCCATCCCAACACTTGTTACCCCCACCTCGCCCCCCTTTTCTTCACCAGCTATACCATCCACATCGTCATCTTTTCCTATAATTTTTTTTCAGCCCAACTTCAAGAATGAAGAGCGGCAGACCTATGTTACAATTGTGATGAGAAATTTTTTCCTAGCTACAAATGTGTAACCAAACGTTTTTTGCTGTTACTAGGAGACAAATGCACCTCAAATACATCACCAAATACTCTTTCCACCTTAGACAATGACCAAGAACCCGTGGACTCCTCTCACATCCACCTATGTCTTCAAGCTTTATCCGGCACACCTTCAACCTACACATTTAAGTTCCAAGGATACATTGCCAGTCTCCTAGTCATCATCTTAATCGACACTGGCAGCTCTCTTAACATCCTCCATCGTCTTGCCTTAATTCTTAACCTTTGTATCCTCCCAATCACATCCTTCTCCATAATGGTTGGCAATGGTGACAAAATACATTGCTCATCCATATGCCCCAACGTCACCATTTCTATTCAACAACATTGTTTCTCCATGCCCTTCTACTTAATCCCTATTGAGGTGCTGATGTAGTCCTTGGCATGGACTGGTTACACTCTCTTGGACCCCTACAAGCAGATTTCTCTACACCTTAACTCTCTTTCAACCACAATGGCCTTCCCATCATTCTGCAAGGTACCGCCAAACTTTTAGATAACCATGTTTTGGCCACCAATATTTGTCACCTTTTACACACAAATTTCGTAGCATCTTTTCACCTCTTAGTTTTCCAACCGGACCCTCCTTCTCATTCTCCACCTCCATCTAATATCCACCCTCATGTTTCCAACCTCCTTCATGCTTACCAATAAGTTTTTACCACTCCCCACGGCCTACCCCCCGCCCCCACTGCCTACCAACCACCAAATACCCTTACTACCAAATTCCCCCCCAGTAAATATCAAGCCCTACCACTACCCACATGCCCACAAACATACCATGACATCAGTCATCCAAGAAATGTTAGAGGTAGGTATCATTCGCCCAAGAAAAAGCCCTTTCTCTTCACTGGTTATTCTTATTTAAAAAAAGATGGTTCATGGCATTTTTATGTTGATTACAGAGCTTTGAATGCCATTACAGTGAAAGATAGATTTCCAATTCCAACTATTTATGAATTGCTGGATGAGCTAACAAAAGCTAGGGTCTTTACTAAGTTGGATTTAAGGTCTGGATATCACCATATCAGAATACAGTCCACTGATTGCCATAAAACAGCTTTTCGAACCTTTGATGGTCATTATGAGTTTTTAGTTATGCCATTTGGACTTTCTAATGCCCCTTCTACCTCCTAAGACCGCATCTAGGCAATTTGTGCTATTTTTTTTATGACATCTTTATCTGCAGTAAATCCATGCTAGAGCATATCCAACACCTCACCATTACTCTCCAATTACTTCAAGACGACAACTTTTTTGTCAAAGAATCTAAGTGCATGTTTGCAACGTCTAGGGTTTCCTATTTGGGCCATATCATTCAAGCAGAGATTGTTGCCCCTGACCCAGACAAGATTCAGGCCATCCTTCTTTGGACCAAACCTACCTCCCTCACCACTCTCCGCGCTTTTTTGGGAATTACTGGGTTTTATCGCAAATTCTTACGCAGTTATGCCACTCTTGCCTCTCCACTCACGAATTTACTAATATTTAAAGTTTTTACATGGAATGAAGAGGCCCAAAAGACCTTTTTACAATTTAAGAAATTCTTAACTATAGCCCCTGTTCTACATCTTCCATATCTCTCTCTTCTGTTTGTGGTTGAAACGGATGCCTCCAATTCTGCCATAGGCATGGTTCTCTCCCAAGCTGGTCATCCTATTGCTTTCTTCAGCAAGAAGCTATGTCCCAAAATGCAGAATAATTTAGTGTATGTCAAAGAAATGCTCGCAATCACTAAGGCAGTAAAAAAATGGAGACACTATTTAATTGACACTCATTTCCAAATTACCACAGATCAACAAAGTCTCAAGAGGTTACTTACCAAGGCATTTTCTACACTAAAGCAACAAAAATGGGCCATCAAACTCATTGGTTACAGTTTTGATATTCTGTACCACCCAGGGCGTCACAGTCAAACAACTGATTTCCTCTCTCGGCCACCCACTTCAGTTATTTTGGCCATCCCCTCCCCAATCCCAGAAATACTCATGCAATTAAAAAATATTACTAGTGAAATTAGGGAAACAAGAAGTGTAAAAAGTCATTGCTTCTCAAAACAGTGCACATACCTTTCAAAACGACCTTTTGTATCACGACCGAAGACTATATGTGCCATCCATAGAATATCTGCGCACCACCATACTTCACGAGTTCCATGCCACCCCCTCTGGTGGACACTCAGATGTTAAAGCCACCATGGCTCGCCTAGTTGTGTCCTTCTATTGGCCAGGGATGTATAGAGATGTCAAATCGTTCATCAAACAATATCTCCCTTGCCAACAAAATAAACCAGTTAACACCAAACCCTTAGGTCTTCTACAACCCATTCCCCCACTAACCCAAATTTGGGATGAGCTCACCACAAATTTCATAACAAATTTACCCTCGTCTTTTGGCCACACGGTGATATGGGTCGTATATGACTGTTTGTCCAAATCTGGCCACTTTATAACACTCCCCACCTCCTTCACCTCATCCCAATTGGCTAACCGTTTTTCTGTTGATATTTGCAGGTTGCACGACATTCCCAAATCCATCATCTTCGATAGAGACCCACTCTTCCTCAACAATTTTTGGAAGCATCTTTTTCACCTACAAGGCACCAAACTAAAATTTAGCACAACCTATCATCCTCAAACAGATGGTCAAATGGAAGTCATAAACAAAGGATTAGAAATTTATCTTTGTTGCTTTGTAAGTGACCATCCGAGGACATGGTACTAGTACTTACACCTTGCTGAGTTCTGGTATAACTCGTCCTACCACACTGCAATCAATACTACACCTTTCCAAGCGCTTTATGGGCAACCTCCACCGTCCATACCAGACTACGTTCCTGGCATAACAACGGAACCGGCTATCGCCACCACCTTACAAGAGCGTACATAGATAATGCATCAATTGAAGACCATCCTCACTCACACTCAACGTCGCATGGCCCAAATCACAAACAAATCACGACGACATCACATTTTCAACGTTAACGATTGGGTGCTACTGCGATGACAAGCATACAGACAATTGTCCTTCTCTTCTGAGCCTCACCACAAACTCACTCGAAAATATTATGGTCTATATCGCATCACCAAACGCATAGGAGAGGTTGCTTACGAACTCGCCCTCCCTTCCTCATCTAAATTCCACCCGGTCTTCCTCATTGCATTACTTAAACCATACCACAACCACAAAAACCCCACCCCTTACCACCCCAACAACACCACTTCCATTTTCCTCCACCTCCCAACACTCTTTATGACTCAGAAATCAACCAACAACACTGAGAAAATAACTTAAACCATTCAAACTCTTTACTTCCTCCTCACATAGCATCCTCACCTGATGAGGACCTGAGAGATAGCACACCCACTGACCAAGCCCAACCTTCTAGAAAGATGACTCAGAGCATGACCCAAGACTCATGGCTAGGTTAGGACCCACCACTAGCAGATGCTTCAGAGCCCAATATTCCTTAGAGGATCACAAGGAGTAGAGCCCAAGCCATGGAAGTTGAGCATCAACCAGTGTCTTTATTTTTAATTTCAGTAGAGTAGGGTCCATTTAGCATAATAGGGGGGTGTAGTTATCATTTTAGCTTATGCCTAGTCCTTTAGGGAAGGAATGTAGCCCTAGCTTCTAGAATTCTCGAAACAAGGCTAAGGGGTGGCATTGACCTAGGTCAAACCCCTAGGTCGCCCCTTCCATGTTCCCTTTATGCCCCTCCATCATCTTGTTTCCCAAGGCACCCATTCCTATAAATAGGGTGTCTTGCCTCATGTTATGACACATTGAATTTTGGAATTGAAAGGAAACTTTACACAAATTGTGAGTGAGACTTGTGTTCTCTCTGCATTGGTTTTATCTTGTGAGAGTGAGAGCTCTTCAAGTGGCGACCCTCATCACTTATCTTGGATATCCCACACACTCCAAGTGACGTGTTCATCCATTACCATATCCATAAGCATTCCTTTCCTTCATCTTTTCATTTCTTTTCCTTTACGCCATCTATCTTCCTTGGTGTTCTTTTCTTTGTTTCATTTTGCTTTCGATCATCTTCATTTTAATTGCTTCCTTTTATGTTCTTTCTTTTTCCGCAAACATCATCATCCTCACCACATCTTGTATTTTTCCTTGTTCCTTTAGAAGTGAACCTTCACACTTACTTAACACCTGGTTAAGTTCGTGTCCAATGGGGATCTTCTCTAGGTTTCACACCTTAATTGTTAAAATCCAAATCATAAACAAAGTGTCACCATTAAAATGGACAACTCTAAAATCAACTCACATCATGTGGTATTTAGAGCATGGTTATTTTGAGCTTATTTGTTTTGAGTTGATTTCGGCACTTTACTTCTTGCACCTTTAAATTCTTGCTTTTACATTCAAGCAATTTCAATTCAACCTTTACTTTCTTGTCATTTACATTTCGGCAATCTTTATTCATTAGCACTTTAAATTCCACTTTTGAATTGCTTTTGTGTCTTTTTTGTTTCTTACCTTTTTTTTGCTTGAGTCATATGTTCTTAGTATTCTAGGAGTCTTTAAATTCTTTCTACTTATTTTTGCTTTTAATTATGAAGAACTAAAAGAAACTAGAAATTTGTTTGAGTAAAAGTTGATTTAGTTCCAAACAAAGAATTCAAGTGATCATATAAATTGAATCCCAATCTTTTTGTGAAAATTGGAAGTGAATGAAAATATGCATGCCAAGATTATGGACATCTTAAATCCATAAACCAAAACCAAGGAAAAAAAAGTTGAGCAATTCACTTTCCTTTTCAAGAACAACATTGCTAAAAGTCCATTCTTTTTATTTGGCAAATTGTTTTCACATTTGTGAAATTTTATCCTTCTTGCTTTTACAATTTCTACGTAGATTAAAACTTCGTAGTTAAAAGTTTAAGTAAGTGTATTTGAGTCTTCTTTTGTGCTTTTCTTGCTTGTCTTCTTAAAAGTTTTGTCATTATCTTATCTCCATTTTTGGTTTAGCTTTCTTGATTTTTAATCTTTTCTTGCTTGTCATTAAAACTTTCTTAAGTTTTGTTGTGGGATCTTTGGTGAGCAAGTGTAAGGACTTTGTCCTTTTTCATTTGAAGTGCTTGTAACCCAAGTATAGATCTTTGGTTGAGAGAAAAATTTATTTCTTGAGTGCTTTACTTATTGTCCTCTTTTCTACACAACCTAGTGATACAAATGAGTAGAGGATTATTAATCTTTTTCACTAATTGTTTGTTTTCTTTGTGCAAATTTTATGGCTCATTTGTCCTCAGGGGAATCCTCCAAGCCACAATCTGATGGAAGACCAACCTAAAACACCAACCTAGGTAAATTTAGGGTTTCTAAAAAACCTCTAAATTAACCAAGGTCGGTCTAGAAAGCCCATAGAGGGGGTGAGCATACAACACTAGTCACACCCCTCCCATGTGCTTCATTAGGTGCTACTTTTGGGAGGGAATTCATTTGAATTTCCCTCCACTTTCATTTGAATTTTCAGCCCTCTAAACACTATAAATAAGAAGACTTGGATCATGTAATTGCAAGATTAATCATAGAGTGAAATTGCTGCAAAATTTGTGCCAATTTGTCACTCTTGTCTACTTCTTCTTTAGGATAGGCAAGCAGTCTTCAACCTTCACCTTCCTAGTGAGATGGCCGAACCACTCACCTTCCATACATTACATGCACCTTCAAGGAGTCCACACCTCTTAGGAGATCCTTGCACGCCTCTTTCATAAGCTTCCTCCACCATCAATTAAAGTTTCATTAACATGAAGGCACTTCTTCCATCACAATCTCCCCAAAAGGATTTTCTTTTGGGAGAGCTTGCGGAAGCAAAGAGGTCATTGGCCCAAAAGGATGAAGAGATGCGACACTTAGTGAAAATATTACAAAGACTGGAAGAGGCTCAAGAGAGGTTACCTAGAGGAAGAAGATGGGACCAAAGAAGATCAAGATTGGAGAGTGCATCAATTTGAAGAAAGGCGCCACCAACATCAACCATACAAACCTTCTTTTGCTTATGTAAAATTACCAAGTTTTAATGGGGAGAGTGATCCCAATGTATATCTAGGATGGGAAGATAAGGTAGAACAAATTTTCAATGTGTATGAGGTCCAAGAGGATCAGCAGGTTAAGTTAGACTAATATTTTAAAGATTTGGAAACAACTTTGACTAAAATAAACATGCAAGAAAGTGAGGAATCAAAGATAGCTAGGTTTGTTAGTGGATTACAAAGAGAAATTCAAGATGTTGTAAAATTGTATGAGTATTCTTCCTTAGAAAAATTGGTCCACCTAGCCATCAAGGTGAAATCATAAGTTTTGGAGAAAACCCATTTAAAAAATATTCATAATGATGGCTTCTACAAATCTTCTTGGAAGGACAAAACCAAAACTTCTTAAAAAACTTTTCCTTCCAATTTTTCAAAGGACACAACTTTAAACCCTAAAGTTTCTAAGGAAAACCCTTCCACCTCTACCCCTAGGTCAGCCACCAAAACCTCAAACACCAAATGTTTTAAATGCCTAGGTTTTGGGCATATAACAACCAACTTTCCTACAAAGAGAACAATGATGGTAAAAGGGGGGTTGTTGTCAGTGTCCATAGTTCCAGATCTAGTTCCCCTGCCACTTCTAGAAGCCAGAGTGAGGATGACCTTGAGATTCCCTGTGAAGGTGATTTGTTAGAAGACGCGTGCTTGGTCAAGTTCAAAAACCTTTTGATGAAAGCCAAAGGGAAAATATCTTTCATACAAGGTCCCTTATTAATGACAAATTATGTTCATTAATAGTTGATGGGGGTAGTTGCACAAACTTGATAATCACAAGAGTGGTGGAAAAGCTTGGATTTCCCACCATCTGTCATGCAAAGCCTTATAAGCTCCAATGGCTTAGTGAAGAGGGAGAAATCATTGTTAATAAAAAAGTCCTCATAACATTCTCGATCGGTAAATATAAAGATGAGGTGTTGTGTGATGTTGTGCCAATGTAAGCAATCCACATTCTTTTAGGAAAGCCATGGCAATTTGACGGGAAAATTTTACATGATGGCCTTTCTAACAAAATTTCTTTTAACTTCCAAAGGCATAAGATCACATTGGAATCTCTATCTCCAAAAGAGATGAATGAAGACCAACTAAAAATGAAGGAGAAGAGAGAAAAAGAAAAAAATATAAAGAGTTCTAAGACCAGCCTTTTCATCACCTCAAAAGAGGTAAAAAAAAGGTAATGCTAGCTCACAAGGCTTTCTTCATAGCCTATCCTAAGAATAATCTTGAGAATGAGTTGGCAGTAGATAGTTCTAAATGCTTGGATCTTTTGGTAAAGGAGTATCAAGATGTGTTCCAAGAGCCCCTAAAGGATTACCTCCTATAAGGGGCATTAAACATCAAATTGATTTCATACCCGAGTCTTCTTTACCAAACAGACCAGCATATAGAACCAATCCAACTGAGGCCAAAGAAATTCAACAAGTTGAGGAGTTGATAAATAACGGGTGGGTGCAAGATAACATGAGTCCATGTGCTATGCCTGTAATTCTTGTCCCTAAAAAGGATGGGAGTTGGAAGATGTGTACGGATTATCGTGCAATCAATAACATAACCTCAAATATAGGCGTCCCATTCTTAGATTAGATGACTCGTTGGATGAGTTACATGGGTCTCAAATCTTCACCAAAATTGATCTTAAAAGTGGGTATAACCAAACTCGGATTAAACCAAGAGATGAATGGAAAAAACCGCTTTTAAGACCAAATTTGGGTTCTATGAGTGGTTAGTCATGTCCTTTGGCTTAACCAATACTCCAAGCACCTTCATGCGACTTATGCATCATGTTTGAAGATCTTTTATAGGCAAGTTTGTATTGGTATACTTTGATGACATCCTTATCTATAACTTGACCATAAAAGAACATAAAGAGCATGTTAGGCTAGTTTTAGAAACCCTTAGGAAGGAGAAGTTGTATGCCAATCCAGAAAAATGTGTCTTTTCCATAGACAACATAGACTTCCTAGGGTTCGTAGTTAGTTCAAAATGGGTGCATGTGGATGAGGAAAAGGTGGAAACAATTAGAAATTGGCTTAAACCCACCAATATTAGTGAGGTACGGAGCATTCATGGATTAGCTAGTTTTTATAGAAGATTTTTGAAAGACTTTAGTACCATTGTTGCACCTCTCAATGAAATAGTAAAGAAGGATGTGGTGTTTAAATGGGGCCAAGAACAAGAACATGCTTTTGAGACCTTGAAAGATAAATTAACCAAGGCACCCATTTTAACACTTCCCAACTTTACTAAGACATTTGAGATTGAATGTGATGCCTCTAATATAGGCATTGGGGCTATCCTCCTTCAAGAAGGTCACCACATAGCTTATTTTAGTGAGAAACTCATGGGGAGTCATCTCAATTACTCAACCTATGAAAAAGAGCTTTATGCTTTTGTTAGGGCCTTACAAAATTGCCAACATTATGTTTTTCCAAAAGAGTTTGTGATACATAGTGATCATGAATCTCTTAAATATTTGAAAGGACAAAGCAAGCTTAACAAGAGATATGCCAAATGGGTAGATTTTATTGAGCAATTTCCTTATGTGATCAAACATAAGCAAGGCAAGGCTAATGTGGTAGCGGATGCTCTTTCTAGAAGACACACCTTGCTAAATGTTTTGGATACTAAATACTTGGGGTCTGATCACATCAAGGAAATTTACAAGGATGACCTTGACTTTTCTCTCATCTTTCAAGAGTGCTCAAAGGGTGGACACAAAGACTTTTTCATACATGATGGTTTTCTCTTTAAAAGGAAAAGACTTTGTGTTCCCCAAGGGTCTTTGAGACATACTCTTGTTAGAGAGGCCCATGAGGGTGGTTTAACGGGACATTTTGGGGTAGAGAAAATGTTAGATACATTGCGGGAGCATTTCTTTTGGCCCCACATGCGCAAATCCGTACATAGCTTTTGTGATAAGTGCATAACGTGTAGGAAGGCTAAGTCTAAGGTGCAACCCCATGATTTATATACCCCTCTCCCCATCCCGGACATGCCTTGGGTAGACATCTCTATGAATTTCATTGTAGGTCTTCCCAAGAGATCAAATGGTATGGATTCTATCTTTGTGGTGGTGGATCACTTTTAAAAAATGGCTCATTTTATTCCATGCCACAAAGTAGATGATGTTTGTTATATTCAAAATCTCTTCTTCAAAGAAGTTGTTAGATTGCATGGGCTTCCTAAAAGTATAGTATTTGACAACGATTGTAAGTTCTTGAGTCACTTCTGGAAGACATTTTGGGGAAAACTTGGCACTAAACTCTTGTTTTCTACTACTTGCCATCCCTAAACTGATTGTCAGACATAAGTGGTCAATAGGACTTTGGCTCATGTTAAGAAGTCTTATTTCTGGGAACCCAAGGGTGTGGGAACCCAAGGGTATGGGAAAACTTAATTCCTTATATTGAGTTTGCTTATAATCGAGTAGTTAACTCTATTACTTCTCACACCCCTTTTGAGGTTGTGTATGGGTTCAATCCCCTCACATCCTTTGACTTACTTCCTATTCCTGTACTTGATGAGGTGTTGTGCAAGGATGGTTTTGAAAAAAACATCTTTTATTAAAAACTTGCATCACCACATCAAGTGTCAAATTGAAAGGAAGGTAGGCAAGTATGCAACACAAGTGAGAACAAAGGTTGCAATGGAAGCAACTTATGGTTTGTTAGGTTTAATTTAAAATGAGATGCAAAGGGTTTTAGAGAAGAAAGAAGACTGGGTTAATTTTATATTTTAATAAAGGGGGGAATATCCCAAACTAGGTATCTTTAATGAATTTCTCAAGTGGATCAATTCTAAATATTTGTCTAGTATACCTTTCATTGGTCCTAGTTTCACTTGGAGCAATGGTCGTCAAGGTCAGAACCGGATTGATAGGAGGTTTGAAAGGGCTTTGTGTAATCTGGATTGTACTGATCAATGGCCTTCTTGTATGTATCAGGTGCTTGTGAAGAATTGTTCTAATTATTTTCCTATCCTTGTTTGCCTATCTGCTTCTTTTAGTCAACTTAGGCATGTATCCTTCCATCTTTTCAAAATGTGGCTTCAAAATCCTTCTTACTTGGATATTGTCAAAATCTCTTGGACGAAGCAGATTAGTGGTGGTTGTCCTATGTTGATTCTTCAACTCAAACCCAAAAGATTGAAAGTAGTTCTCAAAGGTTGGAACAAAACAGTGTTTGGGAATGTCCATTCTGCTGTGATTGGCAAACAACAAAATCTCTTAGAGATCCAGAAAAGGTTAGACAATGCTAATAGTCATAATAGAGATTCTCTAATCTCCCAAGAAATCACTGCTCGCAATGTCCTTGACTATGTTTTTCATTGTCAGCACCTCTTTCGGCAAAAAAAAAGCTAGGATGTTATGGTTCAAAGATGGTGATAGAAACACTTCCTTTTTTTCACAATGTGGTGAAAAGCAAGCATAATAGTACTAGTATTCATAGACTCAAAGTTGATAGCTCTTATCGGGAAGATCCCATGCTCATTGAAGGTTATATCTTAGGTTTTTATAAAGAGTTATATTCCTTTTCTAGTTCTAACATGTCTTCTGTGGGGAACATGGATGATTTTATAAATTTGTATATCCCTAATTAAATGTATGAATGATCATGAGATGAAGGAAGCTATTTTTAATCTCAATCCTAACAGTGCCCCTAGTCTTGAAGGTTTTGGAGGTATCTTCTATAACTCAAGTTGGGACATCATTGGCTTGGATGTTTGTAGGGTTGTTCATCAATTTTTTTTATGCAGGATTGGATTCTTCTTAGGATGAACAACAATGTGGTTTCACTGATTCGTAAAATTCATGGGGCTGATTGTATCAAATATTTTAGGCCCATTGTTGTCGTCAATTTCAAGTTCAAAATCATCTAAAAAAATTCTTATATATAGGCTTGCGGTTATTGCCTCTAGAATTGTTTCTCATAATGAGTCTGGGTTTCTGAAAGGGAGACAATGTATTTGTACCTCTTCTGAAGCCAATAATATTCTTTCTAGGAAAGCTAAGGGTGGGAATATGGCCTACAAGATTGATATGCATAAGGATTTTGATACTCTTAGTTGGCCTTTTCTCTTGCAAGTTCTAAAATGTTTTGGTTTCCATAATTCTTTCATTACTTGGATTCAAGATATCCTTCAATCGACTATGCTTTCTATTAGAATTAATGGGAATTTAGTAGGTTTCTTCCCTTGTAGCATAGGTGTGAGGCAAGATGATCCTTTATCCCCCTTGCTTTTTGTTGTTTGGCCGATGAGGTCTTAAGCAGAGGGATCTTGAATTTGATTGCTAAAAAGAAAATGTAGAATATGGATAGCCCTACAGGTTCTTTTGTCCCTTCACATGTTTTATATGCAAATTACATTTTTTTTCAGGGTAGATATTAAAACTATCAAGAACCCGAACCACTTCTTGGATCAATGTGGGGCTTTTCTGGTCAGTATGTGAATCACGATAAAAGTAACTTTTATACTACTACCTATTTTGCTGGTTTTAATAGAAAAAATCTTAAGATTCTCAACTGCAACCAAGGCTCTTTGCCCCTTAACTACTTGGCAGTTCCTATTCTTTTTAGTATTCCTAAAGCTAGATTTCTTCAACCCCTAGTGGATAAGGTGAAACTTAAGCTTGCTTCTTGGAAGGGTAAATCTCTTAGTATGATGGAAAGGATTCAGTTAGTCAACATTGTTGTCAATGGTGTCCTCTCTTACATTTTTAATATTTATAGATGACCTACTTCTTTGCTTAAACAAGTTTATAAATAGATTAGAAACTTTATCTGGAATAGGGATATCATGAAGAAAGGCTATACCACGGTCGGCTGGAATAAGTTGTGCTCACTTATTGTTGATGGTAGGCTTAATGTCATCAAGTTACAAACTAGGAATGATGTTTATCTTATTAAACTTGCTTGGCATTTTTCTTATAGCAATAAACCTTGGACCATTCTCTTAAAAGCAAGGTTTTTGAGCTCTAAATACCAAAAAGTTTATCCTCATAAATCTTCTTCTATTTGGTATGGTATAAAGCAATTTTATGATTTAGTTCTTGAATACACTTGCTGGACAGTTGGGACAAGTAAGAGTATTAATTTTTGGAATGATTTATGGTGCTCACCATTTTTCTTGTCTATTTTTGCAAGTATACCTTACAGGGAGAGGGTCAACTTGGTCTCTAATGTCTCTCAAGTTTGGAATGGTAATTCTTGGCGTGAATTTGTTTCTCTTCTCCATTTTGCCATCTTTTGGAAGACATGGTCATTCTTCAAGATGATGATGTGCCTAACTAGACTTTAAAGGAGAATGGTTTCTTTTACCTGAAATATGCCCGCAAGTTCCTCTATTAGCCTGGTAACTCTTATAATTGGGGTAAGTTAATTTAGTCTCCTTTTATTTCCCCTGCTGAATCCTTAGTTCTTTGAAAAATTCTTCATTGAAGACTTCCCACTGCTAAATCTATTCAGAGTAGAGGCATTTATATATGCTCCATGTGCTTCTTATGTGAAAAGCATGAAGAATCTATTCGGCACCTCTTCTTTGAGTGTCCTACTACTATATACATTTGGAGTTGGCTTCAACAGATTTTTCCAACCACTAATTTTTCTTCAGTGGATTATCTTATTGTGTTTATCAAATCTACATGCATTCCTTTCGTTAAATTCATTTTTTTGGTTGTTGTCACTTCCATCATCTAGATGATATGGAGGATGAGAAACCATGTTCGTTTTTAGAAGAATATTCATATCTTTGATTTGATAAAAGATTCTGTTACGATTGCTGGTAATATCTCCAATAAAATTATTAGGAATGATATTTATGATTTTTCTGTCCTTGAATTTTTTGGTATCGGTACACGAAGTAGCAAAGCTCGTAATTCCATTCAAGTGGTTTGGGAATTTCCTTCTCTCGGTTGGTTTAAGGTTAATACGGATGGGGCTTCTAGGGGTTCCCCTGGTAGTGTTACTTGTGTTGAGATTTAGAAAGGCAGTATAGGCGAGTATATTGGTGGTTTTTCTGCATATCTTGGGTTCAGTCTTCTTTGTATGTTGAGTTCATGGGTGCCATCCTTGCTATTGAAGAAGGCATTAAAAGAAATTACAATACTTTATGGCTTGAGAGTGATTCGTTTTTGGTTTGCACTGCTTTTTCATGATAGTAAGCTTTTTGTTCTCTCAGAAACAGGTGAAGGAAATGTCTTTGGTGTTGTCAGAAAATCACTTTTAAAGTTTTTCATGTTTTTAGAGAAGGCAAACATTGTGCAGACAAGTTAGCTAGCTTAGGTTTCATTCATCAACTAGATTGGGTTTGGCATAATAGTCTGCCTTCTTGTACTTTTAGGAGTTTTTTCATAATAGGTGTAAAATTTTTATGTTTTGTTTGGTTTAATTTTGTCTTGTTTTCTTATGCATGAATTTTGGCCTAGTCTCCCTATACTTGCTTGTATTCTCCTTTGTTTTTTTTTTTTAATAATAATTTTCTCTTCATGTGATGATAGATGATTGTTGAAATCTAAGGTGTCAACCTAGCTAAGATGTCAGTTTCCATAGTGATGCCTAACATGAAATTAAAAAAAAAAAAAGATTGGTACTTCTCTCTCTCTTGATTATTGCACCATGAATAAATCTAGAGGTTTTTTTGCTAGAGTGTTGATTGATATTGATATGCTATCTACTTTGCCTAATCAAATTTTGGTGGAAAGGTCTAGTTTTTATTTTTATCGCAGATAATGAATTTGAGAAGTTGCCTCCATTTTTCTCTTCATGCAAAATGATAAGGAATGATATTTCTAAATGCAAACCTTAATGACACAGCCAAACCACCTAATATTTTCTCCAAACCTGTTGTCGTACAATATAAACTTATGATTGTCCATACCAAAGAAATTAATGATGCCCCTAACAAGGAAGTGATTGGTGTCATAGAAAAACAAAATTATTTGATAGAGGAATAAATAAATGATGTACATGTCCATAATGCAAAGATGGTGGAAGTTGAGGGAGTTTTTATTGATCTTGATAACCTTGTTGAAGTAGTTGTTGGTCAGGTGGAGGGTTGATCTCTTGTTGGTCAAAATTTTAAGAAATTTACTGAAGATATAGGGGTTGGTTCAGGATTTTAGGATGATTATTTTTACTGATATTCCCTCTTTGGAGGATGTCCATGAATAAAATGATTTGCTATAAAAAATGACTCCTTACCTCATGAAAATTATGGTATTTTAGAAGGACTTTCTCACCTCAAATTTGTAACTAATGCAATAAGTCCTAAATTAGTTACTCCCAAACTGGTTACTTCTAAAGTTGTTTCTCATAATTTAGTCTTGCATAATTGTATTGAATCTTTTTTAAGTGATGAACAATAGGCTCTAGAGTCGTGTCTGACCATCTTAACTGTGGATATAGTTAAATCTACCTCGACTGATATTTTCTTAGAAGAAGGCAATTTGGTCTCTAAGTTATGGGCTGAAAAGTTGGATAATGAAAACTCATTGAGTGAAGACGGTGAAGTGGTTCAAATCTCCAGGAGAATGGGATGTCCTCCTAAAGCTAGAGTGAAAGCTAATAAGAAAACCTCCAAAATAGGTCAACCTAAGAAAAAGTAAAGGTAATGGCATGCATCAATATCATAAGATTTTATTACTACAGTTGAATGCAAATGAGGGTTAATCTGATTGGATTTTCGGGATTCAATCGTTCCTTTTTGTTGTCTTTATGGGAGCTACACATTAGATAAGGTTATTTTGTTTGTCTTCTTGTCTTTATTTAATTTCTTCTTTTTTTTAAAAAACTCCTAATGTAGTTGCTTAGGCTACTCTTTATCTGCATGGGTTTGGTCTAGTCCCCCATGCTTTTGTTTTCTTTTTCTTTTTTTATTTTATTTTTCATGTGATGCCACATGTTTCCTAGCATGAGTTTTATAAAAAAAAATAGAACTAGCTAAAGGTAAAGGTGATACTAGACTGTTGAACCAAGTGGTGTTCAAGCTACGAAGAATCCAAAACCCTTTGAAGGATGTTGAAGGATTGTGCTTGCTGTTGCTGAGTTGTCTTAGATAGGTTTTGGGGTAGTTTGAGTTTTGTAATTCACCCTTGATCGAATCCAAAGCATAGGCATTCTCAATCTTTTAAAAGAAAAGTGTTTTTCAAACTAAGTGAAAAACAACTGAATGTTTTATACTTAGGTGTTTTTAGAAAAGACTGAAAACTGTTTTTCAAATGGTTGAGCTGTTAAAACCAAAACAACCGATTGATTCGAGGAAACAACCGATTGTTTGTTTTGGTACCATAACAGAAAAATGGTTTTTACTTTGACTGAGCTTTAAATGTTTTAATTGATTACGCTCCAGTCTTTAATGCTTTGACCAATCTTTTAAATGCAATGAATAAGTTTGTTAAGATTTGATAACAAACAATATCTTTGAATATATTCAGAAAAACAGATTTGAGTA
>Ga0123342_1005602_pt1 | contig 18061 bp, 19 predicted proteins | sample Turbeawhitnodule_FD_89960 | JGI IMG/M metagenome (GOLD analysis project Ga0123342, IMG submission 89960) | Root nodule microbial communities of legume samples collected from Mexico - Turtle bean Mexico white nodule | ecosystem: Host-associated > Plants > Roots > Nodule | place: Mexico: Nepantla...
GTGAGTTCTTGAATTAGAACATTGATCCAATTCTAATTAAAGTGCCAATTCATGACCAACTCAAGTTGTTCCTAAGAATGTCAAAGAATCATGTATTCTTGCTATTGCATTCACATCAGGTTGGGCCTGTGATGTGAGTATATTTTAAGATTGCACATTTTATGGGTTGCACTTTGTTTATGATTTTTTTTTGTTTTAAGCAGAATAGGGTGAGAAACCCAAAGAAGATTCTCTCTAAACACGAACTTAACCAAGTGGTTAATTGTGAAGGTTCACTTCTAGAGGGTAAAGAGAAAACACAATTATATGGTGAATATGATGATGAGGTGCGAAATTAAGACAATGAACAAGTTAAAGAAAAACAATGTAAAGGCCGAAATTAAAGAGTATAGAAAGACATCAAATGGAATGGAAAGTGTCGTAAATAAGAATGAAAAAGGATGAAGGATGAGTGAATAAGAACGTAATTAATCACACCACTTAGAAAGATGGAAGACTCCAAGATGAGTGGTCAAGATCCGCCACTTAAAGTGCACAAACACTTAAGATAAGACCCAAAAAGGAGAGCACTCAAGTCTCACTAAACACTCTTGCAAAGTTTCTTTTTCTATTTCAAAATTCAATGTGTAATACATGAGGCAAGACACTTTATTTATAGGAGAGAGTGTCTTAGAGAGCAAGATAGAGGGCTAGGGTGTCATTAGTGAGAAACCTTCTAGAAGGTAGGTCAAGGAAACCTGGAGGTCAGTCAAAGAAACCCTAAACCTAGGTGCACATGTCATGAAAGGTGGCCTTGGCATAAACCCAAATTACTAAGCACACCTTGCTAAAATTACTAAGCACACCTTGCTAAAATTACTAAGCACACCCTACTATAGTTTATTCTTCTATTTGGACCCCCAAAGTGATCCCAATTTATTTACATAAACTTGTCTTTTAAAAAGACCAAAAGAAAAAACATTTGATGCTCTGGCCTATGTCCAGTTCTTCTTCTACAAAGGTCCTTCTGAAGTTTGGTGGGGCATTGTCTTGGATACCAAGATGACTGACTTAATTGTGAAGTGTGTGTTGTGTCCTTAGTCATCTGTTTGTCGAGATGGTTTGTATCAGCTTGAGCTTGGCCTTCTTCCATCATCCCCTCCCTCTTGAAGAGGATTTATCCTCAAATCACATGTTTCTGCCTCTTCATCTTCACTACTTGCAAAAGGTGTTAGATCCACATATTCCTCAAGCAAGTCTAATTGATATGCATTATTATTGATTTTCTGGCGGACTTGGAAAGGACCATTTCCCTAGGGACTAAGCTTAGACTTCCAATGATTAGGGAATCTATCCTTAAAAAGGTAAAACCAAACTCAGTCTCCCTCTTCAAAATTCATCTCTGAATTCCCCTTATTGTTATGTTTCATGTATTTATCTGTTTATTTTTGTATTTGGTTGTTAATCTTCTCATACATTTTCTTAACAAAATCGGCTTTTGTTACTCCTTCCTTATGCATAAATTCTTATGGATTAAGTAGAGGTAACAAATCTAAAGGAGTAAGAGGATTAAATCCATAGACAACCTCAAATGGAGAAATATTAGTAGTTGTACAGGCCAAAACTCGGTCATCGGCCTGAGAGAAAGACATCGGACATCGGTGGCCTGATAGCAATGGTGGGCCACGTAGGCTGGGTCCCACAAGCAGTAGGAGTTGACAAGAAGTCAACACCCAAAAAAAGACCTAAGTCACGAGAGGATCATGCATGGGGTGTGTATGGTACATTCAGGTACGATACAAGCAAGTGTTCCTTGGAGGCACTGAGGCCCATTAGGGTTAGGGTTTCCAAGGAACAACTGCTTGCATGGCACGTGAATACTTAGGGCACCCATAGAACAGATGGCCCCGCAGCAGTGGTGCATGAGTTAGTACCTTGGTGGCAATACTGCTAGTCGTTGCACTCCAGTAAAGGGAAGTCTTATGTGCCAGATTACGCTAAGATTGTGTAATAGCGGCGCAAGGACGTTCTCCCAGGAACCCTAAATGTGGGTAACAAAACAGAAGTAAACCCTAGCTACAACCTATATAAAGGGTGGTAAGAACCCTAGCAAGGTACACCGTTTCTAAGACTGAAACTACTTTATTTACTTACTGTTTCTTTGCCCCAGTATTGACTTGAGCGTCGGAGTGCGAACGACTGTCAGGGCGCCCTTTTGTCTCTACAGGTACAACGTTCTTCAACCAAGAGGAGGGTGTGAGAACGAGGAGACAGGCGGGGCCTGAAGTTGTAGTTGGAGTCAAACGACAACCAAGTCAACCGACAAGAACATTTGGCGCCCACTGTGGGGCCCGATAAAACTAGGTCCCACTCACAATCGTGTTAAGAGCCTACCAGCAATATGAGGAGTACGAGGCAAGGATTTGTTGCGCCCTTACGAGGGGAAAACATCTCCATGCAATAGCTCATGGAGACCATACACGCTCTTTTGGAGGCGATAACAGCGTCCAGAGTCGACCAAGCTCGTTTCCAGGTTGATCTGGCCAGATTGCAAGCAAACAACGTAGAGCTGTGCAAAATCAATGAGGAACTGCGCAGAAATTTGCAGAACATAGGAGAACATATTGTGGATGAGCGAGCCCCACCGCTGCCAGTTAAGGCTCCACCCATGCTGTTCCCTCAGGTGATCATGGACACCGTGATACCAGCCACGTCCATGGGCCCGAAGGTCACCTTCACAGGTGTAGAAGACCCAAAGGCTCATCTCACAGCGTTCCACACCTAGATGATGCTTTCAGGAGGTTCCGATGTTGTGTGCTGCAAGATATTTATGAGCACTTTGGCAGGCACAATGTTGGATTGGTTCGTCAGTCTCCGTGACGGACACATTACTTCATTCGACCAATACTCAACGATATTCAAAGAGCAGTACCTGGTCAACAGGGCTCCTCTTCCGATCTCTTACGATCTCTTTGACGTAAAGCAATACCAGGGAGAGACCTTGAAAGAGTTCTTAAACAGGTTTGGGGTCCAAGTGGTAAGGCTACAGACCAAGGACGAAGCCATGACGGTGCACGCCTTCACCAAAGGAGTGCTACCAAGACCCTTCAGCGACTCGATGATAACATGTTGTCCTAAGACATTTTGCGAGATCAGGCATCGGGCTATGGCGCACATCGTCGCAGAAGATCGGGTCATAGAAAACGCGGTAGCGTTGGCCCTGTCCAACCTCGAGGGACTGGTCGATCTCAACCCATGAGGGTGCATGAGGCGACAACAGAGAAGAAGGACTCAGGAAAGCAGCAACCATAGGAGACAAGGAAGCCCCAGACCAAGGCACGAACGAGGGAAGACGCACCTCCCAGACACAACTTTCGAGTGGAACTTAAGGAGCTGATCGCTATTCCTAACATAGCGGAGAGGTTGAAGTCACCCCCCGAAGACTGACAAAAAGTTGGGGCCTAGCAAGAATGCTTGGTGCAAATTCCACCAAGACTATGGCCACGCCATACGCAACTGCTTGTCAATAGAATTGTGTGGGCTTACCACACTACTCCCCAGTCCACTACCAAGGAAACACCCTTTAGTATGGTGTATGGTTCGGACGCAATGATTCCTGTAGAGATCCAGAAGAACTCGCCACGTTTCCAGAACTTCGTGGCTGAAGAGTCCATTGAAGAAAGAAAGGTGAACTTGGACCTACTGGATGAAGTAAGGGAGGAAGCAAGAATCAAGGCTGAAGCCTAGAAGAGAATGGTGGAGTACAAGTACGGCTCCAAGCTGAGACCTCGGCAGTTTCAGGTCGCTGACCTGGTGATGAGGAAGGCCCACCCATACTAGCTAGAGCACAAGTTGTCTCCCAAGTGGACTGGTCCCTTCAGGGTGACAGAGGCTCTTAAGAATGGAGCATACAGGCTAGAGACTTTAGAAGGTGGAGCGATCCCTCGTACATGGAACGCAACCAACCTTAAGTTTTATTTCAGTTGACTTATTGCATTGTACACAGTTTTAGGGGACACTCTTTTTCCCTTCAAGGGTTTTTTAACGAGGTCACCCAATAAAATTTCAGTTATTCAGTTAAAGATTTTTCAAGTATTTTGTACAATACAGTTAATGAACCTCTCTCTTGGGTTAGAAGTCTCAAGATTGGGAACAGTAGGGTTTTTCGTGAACCTCCCTCTTGAGTGAGAACGCCAAGGTCGAGAACAGTATGGTTCGCCAGCTAAATCCTCCCTTGCCCTCATGGAGCAAGGTCGAGGTCAGTAATGAACCTCTCTCTTGGGTAAGAAGTCTCAAGATCGGGAACAGTAGGGTTTTTCGTTAACTTCCCTCTTGACTGAGACCGCCAAGGTCGAGAACAGTATGGTTCAATCCTCGTTCGCCCTTATGAGCAAGGTCGAGGTCAGTAATGAACCTCTCCCTTGGGTTAAAAGTCTCAAGATTGGGAACAACATGGTTTTTCGTGAACCTCCCTCTTGACTGAAAATGCCAAGGTCGAGCCAACATAGTTCAACAGTTAAATCTTCTCTTGCCCTCAAGGGGCAAGGACAAAGTTAGCAGGCAAACTCTCCCTCATCTTGGAAGGCAAGGTCGAAAAACAACAAGTAAGAGTTTTCCCTATATGACAAAGATAGGGCCAGTTAAGAGTTTGTACGCACATCACCAGTACCTTAAAACATTGAAGATTGGTAGAAGGAGAAGCAGGTGGGAAGAAGCTTGCTACTTAAGGTGAAAATACTCGCTAAAGGTGTGGTCAGTAAAGCTAATATAAGACATGGCAGATAACAACCAACACAGAAAAGCAGGAAGTAAATTTCATAGATAAAAATATATACAAGTTATTTGTTCTCTAAGCTAAAAAAAAAGTACAGGAAGGGAGAAGTCACTCAGTATCGATCAGCTGCCCATCAATGACTCTCTTTCTAACACCGGTTTGAGTGAGATCTACCCCAGGATGCACGCAGGCAACCTGGGCCATGGCGTCCTGAAACCCCGCTCCATAAGCATTAACATCGTCATTGGTGAGCTCCTCCTTAGTCTGGTTGAAGAGTTAGTCCTTGCGGGCTACCTCTCCCATCAGTTGGCCAAGTTGTACCTCCTGCTGAGTCGCCCTCTCCTCGAGTCTGGCCATCTTAGCCTACGACTCCTCAGCTTTTTCCTACAAGTCAATAACCTCTTTTCGGAGATCCAAGATCTTAGCATGGGCGCTCAACGTCTCTTGGGACTTCTCAAATAGAAGCTTCTTGGTCTCTTTGTCAGTTTGGCGAAGGGAAGACACCTCCAGATACAAGGCAGTTTCACACTGAGAAAGATTCTTGATCTGAAGGGCATCTTGACCTGCAGCCTCCCTCAACTTTTTCACCTCAGTCTGCAAGCCTTGCACCTTGGTAATAGCAAGGTTGGACGCGATGAGGAACTCCCCTGGCCTTTGGCTGCACGACCTTGCTGGGAGTCCTCACCTAGGCTCTCCACCACCTCCCAGTTTTGGAAGCACTTGAGAGACTACTAGAGGAAGGCGGGCAGATCAACAGCAGGAGGCATGCCGTGATCACCTTCAGGGGTGCTCTCTCCCCGCCTTTGAGCACCACGAGGTCGCGGGGGGAGGAGGTGCTGAGAGAGTTTTCTATGAAGGAGGGAGTGCCACAATCTGAAGCTGAGTGCGATGGAGCCACGACACCGGGCGCTCTTTTCCTCTTGAAGAAGGTATCCTCGTCTTCGGAGGCAGCAACCTCCACTACCCCTTTCTGCCTATGATCGATAGGGGCTGGGTCAGGAGAGATTGGAGCAGAGGTAGCAGCAGGAGAGGTGCCCATAGGAGTTGAGGCACCGACATGGGCAAGAGCAACCTTACATCGAGAGACCAACTCAGCCAATTTCCTCCTCTTCTCTGTATTAAGTACCATATCTGCGCAAGAAAGTGATAATACATGAGAATCTAAGCCAACAGAGCATACAAGCTAAGACAGGTAAAGGCATAAACAAATACCAATATGGGCTTTCAGAAATTTGGGGTGGTACTCATTTTTTATCAAGTCAACAGTGTTGAACACCGCCCCTAGGCTGGTGAGGAAGCTGCACACCTCACGATCAAGTGGGCTCAAGTCCTCCAGGCTTCTTGGCTTCTTGAGCCCTGGTTTTTCCACCTAGTAGAGTGGGAACCCGTCCAGCAAGGTAAGATCATGCTTGCTGCAACATATTTTAAAGAACTTCTTCTTGAAGCCTTTGTAGGACTGCTGGAAGAGAGTTAGAAGAACTCTCCCCGCCACCCTGTTGAAGCTCATCCACAGCCTCTTACCAAGGTTTTTCACCTCGAAGAAGAAGAGGAAAACATCCACTGATGGCGTATGGCCAAAATGGTTGTAGAGGATAGCAAAGGCCTGCACAAAGGCACAATTGTTGGGATGCAGCTAAGCAGGGTCCACGTTCACCTCAGTTAGGAGCGCGCGCTTAAACCCCGTGAATGGCAAGCGAAGCTTGATCCACTTAAAGACAATGGCGTACATAAAGAAGAAAGGTTCCTCAGGGCTCGCGCGGCCGTCAACACACACAGGCTCACCCTCCTTGTAAGGTAGAACCTTCACGTATATGTCGAGCTCCCTCCCGAAGATGCGGAACTTCTCGTCAAATTCGCTTTCCTTGTACGTATCAATAGCTTTAAAGGAAGTAATTTGGGAAGTTTCCGCTAGGAGGTCATTAGGAGCCCAACGATAGAGGGCTTTGTAGTCGACAGGAGGATGAGGGTTTGATGTAACTTTGGTTCGAGCCATCTCGATAAGAAAGCTAATGAGGGAGAAGAGAAAGGAAGAAGAAAAATGAAGGCTTAGAAGAAGAAGATAGGTGTGACTCAGTAGTCCAGAAAAGAAGAGACTAAAAAATGAAGAACAGAGAAAACATAAAATACAGAAAACATAAACAGTCCCAGAACAGTTATAGCATGATATGAGCATCGGAATCATAAAGCAAGAGTGATCATGAAGCAAAAAGCGTACCTTTGAATAAATTAGGGTTCGGAGGATGAGGTATTCGAAGAGGAAGAGAGAGCGTTTCGAGAGTAAGAAATGTTTGGGAAATGCTTAAGTGAAGTAATGAAACAGTGAAGGGAGCGTAGGGGTTTAAGGGTTTGAACATATACGAGACTGAGGCGCTTGTGTACAGGCCAGACCTCGGTTATCAGCCTAAGAGAAAGACATCGGACATCATACATCGGTGGCCTGATAGCAATGGTGGGCCACGCAGGCTGGGTCTCACAAGCAGTAGAAGTTGACATGAAGTCAACACCCAGAAAAAGACCTAAGTCACGAGAGGATCATGCATGGGGTGTGTATGGTACATTTGGGTACGGCACAAGCAAGTGTTCTTTGGAGGCACTGAGGCCCGTTAAGGTTAGGGTTTCCAAGGAACAATTGCATGCATGGCACGTTAATACTCAGGGCACCCATAGAATAGATTGCCATGCAGCAATGGTGCATGAGTTGGTACCTTGGCGGCCATACTGTTAGTCGTTGCACTCCAGTAAAGGGAAGTCTTATGTGCCAGATTACGCTAAGATTGTGTAATAGTGGCGCAAGGACGTTCTCCCAGGAACCCTAGATGTGGGTAACAAAACAGAAGTAAACCCTAGCTACAATCTATATAAAGGGTGGTAAGAACCCTAGCAAGGTACATCGTTTCTAAGACTGAAACTACTTTATTTACTTATTGTTTCTTTGCCCCAGTATTGACTTGAGCATCAGAGTGAAAAGGGTCGTCAGGGCGCCCTTTTGTCTCTACAGGTACAACGTTCTTCAACCAAGAGGAGTGTGTGAGAAGGAGGAGACAGGCGGGGTCTGAAGCTGTCATTGGAGTCAAACGACAACCAAGTCAACCGACGAGAACAATAGTTTTATGAACAACTCTATTATATGCAAACTCAATATGAGGAAAGTACGCATCCCAAGATTTGTGGTTTCCTTTCATGATTGACCTAAGCATAATTGAAAGAGATCTATTTACAACTTCAATTTTTCCATTCATTTGAGGATGAAAATAAGTTTCAACTTAGTTCCTAGACTTTCCCAGAGAGTTCTCCAAAATGGCCAACAAATTTATGATCTCTATTCGAAACTATGGTCTTAGGCAAACCATGAAGTCTTAACACTTCTCTAAAGAGGAGTCTAGAGATGTTATTAGCATCATCCACTTTATGACAGGGTATAAAACGACCCATCTTGCTAAACCTGTCTATTACCACAAAGATGGAATCAAAACCTCTTTATGTCCTAGGAAGTCTTAATATCAAATCCATGTTTATATCTTCCCAATGAGGACTTGCAAAAGGTAAAGGAGTGTAAAGTCCACGAGGCATTGTCTTAGACTTAGCTTTTAAACATGAAATGCATCTGTGACAATGTCTTTGAACTTCTTTCCTCATGTTTGGCCAAAAGAATTTTCCTTTTAAAAGCTCAAGAGTTTTATCTACAATAAAATGGCCCATGAGTCCCCTTTCATGTGATTCTTTTACAAGGATTTTTCTGTGTTCCTTGAGGTATGCAAAGTTTTCCTTCTTAAAATAAGTACTCCTCATACACATAAAAACCTCCTTCTGCTATATGTTGCCACTTAGCAAAAATGGGTGCAAATCATGATCTTCTTTATAAAGTTCAGGTATTTTTTCAAATCCAAGAATTTGGGCTCCAAGTTTAGAAAAGAGGGCATGTCTCCTAGATAGAGCATCCACCACAATATTTGTATTGCCCTTCTTGTATTTGATATCATATGGAAATTTCTCAAGAATTCCATCAACTTTGCATATCTTTTGTTCAACTTGTGTTGACCCTTCAAATATTTCAAAGACTCATGATCACTATGTATGAGAAATTCTTTTAAGACTAGATAGTGTTCCCAAGTCTGCAAGGCCATCACAAGTGCATACAACTATTTGTCATAGGTGGGGTAATTGAGGGCTGCACCATGAAGTTTTTCACTAAAGTATGCAATTGGGTGCCCACCTTGCAACAAAACAAAACCTATTCCTACTCCCAATGCATCACACTCTAGCTCAAAAGTTTTTGAAAAGTTTGGTAAAGCTAGAATGGGTGCATTAGTGAGTTGAGCTTTCAACCTTTGAAAGGCTTGCTCATTCTTCTCCGTCCAACAAAATGGAGTGTCTTTCTTCATTAACTCATTGAGTGGTGAAGCTAGACTTGAGAAGTTAGGAACAAATATTCTATAAAAACTTGTTAAATTATGGAAGCTCCTAACATCTCTTACATTTTGTGGTGTTGGCCACTCTTATTAAGAACCTAAAAAAACTATACTATCTACACCAAAGTGCATTTTTCTACATTAGCGAACAAATTATTATTCCTAAAGACCAAAAGAACCTCCCTAAGGTGACTTAGGTGGGACTCTAGACTTTGACTATATATTAATATATCATCAAAATAAACTACATATTTACCTATGGAATCCCTAAGGACATTATTCATAAGCCTCATGAAAGTGCTAGGTGCATTAGTGAGTCCAAAAGGCATCACTAACCACTCATATAGCCCAAATTTGATCTTAAAAGCAGTTTTCCACTCATCACCCTCTTTTATTCTTATTTGTTGGTATTTGCTTTTGGGATCAATCTTGAAAAATATAGTGGACCCATGCAATTCATCAAGCATGTCATCAAGTCTAGGAATTGGATGCCTATATTCGATGGTGATGTTATTGATGACTCTATAATCACAACACATTCTCCACTTTCCATCTTTCTTAGGCACCAACAAAACAGGTACATCACAAGGACTTAGACTCTTTTGAACCCAGCCTTTCTCCAACAATTCCTGAACTTGTGATTCTATCTCCTTAGGATTAGTTCTATAAGTTGGTCTATTTGGTAGACTAGCTCTCGGAACTAAATCTATTTGGTGTCTTATACCCCTAAAAGGTGGAAGTCCAATGGGTCCTTCCTTAGGGAATACATCACCAATTCCTTTATAAGATTTTTGACTTTTTGAGGTAGATCACAAACTTCAGAAAGTATGGCAGTGCATGCAAGTGCTCCTTTACACGGCAGGAGGCCTGAAGATTGTTCAGATAGAAGTATCTTTTTAACTTTATTTTTTCAAATTTTTGTTCTATCCGAATGACCTTGTGGGAAGGAACACTCTTCTCTACGCCTCAACGTTGTCTTTTAGGACTTTCTCTTGATTTTCTAATATTGTTTTTCTCATTTTCTCTCTTTTGTTTGATTTGTACTTGGTCCTTTACCACTTGTGAAGTTGTTAAAGGATAAAGTACAAATTTTTTTTCTCTATGGGTAAAAGTAATCTCGTTGGTAAATTGTCATGGTTTTCCCAATAAGATGTGACAGGCTTTCATCGGTACTACATCACATAAAATTTCTTCTTTTTAATTCCCCACAAAAAGATTGACTTTTACTCGCTTATCTACAGTTAAGTTCCCATCTTCATTCGGCCATTGAAGTTTGTAAGGTTTTGGGTGGGGTATAACTTGTAGATCAAGCTTTTCAACCAACCTAGTGCTACAACAATTGCTGCAAGATCCGCTATCCACAATGAGAGAACAAATGTTTTCTAAAACTTTACATCTTGTGTGAAAGATGTTCTCTCTTTGTGTTTCATGGTTCATGCTAACTTGATTGATGAGGGTTCTTCTTATCATCAATAATTCCCCCTCAATTTTCTCTTTTTCTTCTCCCCTACTAGACTCATCATCTTGGTAGTTATATTCATCCCTCCCTCTTAAGATCATTGTTCTGCTATTTGGGCATTGGGATGCTATGTGACCTCTACTGATGGTGTTGCCTTCATGAATGATTAGATTTCCTTGGAATTTTGTTGGAGTTGGAGGAAGCTTGATGAAGGAGATAGAACAAGGATGGCTCCAATGGAGCTATGGTTTACTTGAAGGTGCATGAGAAGTAGGGAGAGTGATTGGTTGGGCCATATCACTTGGAGAGGTGAAGAAGAAGATCAAGGTGTCTATCCTGGAGAGTCTAGACATGGGAATGAGAAAGCTTGCAAACTTGGGCATCAATTCACTCATATATTGATCTTAATAATTCATGAGCCAGGCACCTCAATTTACAGGAGAGAAGGTTGAACATTTTGGAACCAAAATTTGAAAATTCAAAATAAAACTCTCCAATGAGAAGGTGCCATGTGGAGTCATGCTTTCCATGTTGAACTCACACCTTCCATGCTAAATCCGCTCCACTTTCAGGCTGCCATGTGGACGTCCATGTGCTCCATGCCAAGGTAATTTTCTTCCAATAATATACCCTAGGCATTTTAGGGTTACATTGGGCTCAAAGAAGTCCAATTGTTACCCTAACTAGTCACTTTTAACCCTAACTAGACCTATTTTACTATTGGCCCAAATACAAGCCCAAAAATGTATGCTACCTGGCCCAAATATTTGGTCCAATTATCTTATGCTACTAGGCCCAATACATGGCCCATGAAATTCTAAACAACTTTATACAATTTATTTAAGTTAAAGTTTGGCTAAAATATAATGTTGACTAGTCAGTCGAAACTCAATCTTCTTGTGTTCTTCTTACCAAAGCTCTAGTTTATGTTTTGATGAGTTGGAGGTCTTCTTGGATATGTTTCTACATTCCTTCTTAGATTTGTCCTCATGATTGGGCCTACAAAAATAAAGAAAAGCCCAATTAGACCCATATTTGCAAATAATTCCATAAACAACCTCTAAGTCTTCATTCTCCTTATTATTTGGTTGTGTGCGGCTGAGGGCTCAGCCATTATCTACCAAGACACTTAAAGCATTGTATGTCTCTAATGCAGTTTGTGGGGTAGACACATCTTTTCCTAAACTTTTGGGAGTTTCTTTGGATTTATCTTTTGAGAAACTATCCTCCCTTTCTTTTTTGTACTATTTATTGGGGTAAGAGTTAGAGTAAGAACTATCCTTGCGACTTGACCCTTTTCTCAAAATTTGTTTTTCAACTTTTATGCAAAGTTGGATCAAGTCATTCAAGTCCATCTAAGGCAAGAGTTCCACTTTATCTCTTATCTCAAGATTGAGACCACTAAGGAACCTAGCTATGGTGGTGGTTTCTTCCTCCTTAATAAAGGTTATCATCATGTAAAGCTCCATCATTTGCCTATATTCTTCTACACTCATGTTCTTTTGTTCAAGTCTTTGGAGCTTGTCCATCAGCTCCCTATTGTAGTAAGAAGGAATATTGTGGCATCTCAAGGCTCCCCTAAGGTCATTCCAATATTCTATGGGAGGGTCCTTGTGGAGAAGCCTATCTCTCTCTAGGGTTGTCCATCAATACATAGCATTTTTTGAAATCTTAAAATGGCTAAGGGTACCTTCCTTTCCTCACTTACATGATGGCAAGCAAAAAATTGTTCGACTTTCATTTCCCAATCTAAGGAAGTTTCAACATTTTCCTTCCCATAAAAATAAGGTAGGTCTACCATAGTATTTTTTTTTGTTGGCTTTCTCTTCTAGTTCTTTTATGTGATAAAAGTAATTTCCAAAGAGAAAGATAGATGGATTGAAGTAGGTAATTTCCCAGGAAAGGGAGGTGGATCACTAGGATCTCTTAAGTACCAAGCCTTTCCTTGCCAGATACTATCCCACAACACTTTCACAAACCTTTCTCTAAGCAATTTACTTATAGCATAATCAAAGATGAAAAAAAAAATTAATGCAAGAAGTATGCAAAGCAATAAAAGACACAATTAAAAATTGCTATCTAGAAAGCTTTTAAACTAGGCATTTCCTAAGGTAAGGCTTCTTGGAACTTTGAACCTTGAAGACACACTCACCGACTAAGACGAATTTAATCCACTAACTAATCAAAGTCTTGCAAATTTCAACTCAAAGAAATACAAAGAAAATTAGGCCAACAAATTTTATGCACAAAAAATTAAAATGCTTATTCTATGCAATCATGCACTTGTAGCTCCTTTTGGTGTTTTGTGTATGTTTTTGCATGAGATTATTATGGTCCCTTGCTTTTCCTATTTAGGATATTCAACCTTAGGTATTCTATTTTTTCCTCTTTAGTGATGTAGCTTGCACAAAAAAATTTCACCTCCACAACTCACCAAACCAATTAGGTCACTTCCACCAAGAGAGGTCAAACAATTTCAAAGCAACAAAACTCAAATTTTAAAAATAAGGACTACTGCAAATGGAGTTGGTAATTGACATGACTTGAAAGAGTGTTCAAGAAATTGACAAGCAAACAATTAAAGCTCGTAAGAAAAGGTAGCATGCAAATTGAAACCTGGAGAATGGAACTAGAATAGATGAATAAAACTAAAATAGCACTACAGAATTTTTGTGTAAAAATTTTCTCAACTTGCCGAATTTATGCTGGACAGATTACTTCAAATTTGACTTTGAAATTTTAACCACAGAAACTTCAATTTTTGAGCTCAAATTAGGAGCTAGAATTTCACAAAAACGATACGCCAAATAATTGCAATAATTTTTCAAATTCAGTGCTAATACAAATTTTCCAGAGTCTGATTTTTTACACTATGTCCGTTGTTCATTTGTCATTTTTTTCTAGTTTGAATTTTGATTTACTTATTTTTTCAATTTTTATTAACATATCAAACTGCTCAAATCTAGAATGTCATAATTTTTCACAAACACAATTAATTTTGATAAACGTTTTTAGCCAACACATAAACTATGAAACAGGGAAAATCATAAACATGAATTAAAAACAACATTGGAAACTTCAAAAGCATAATGGAATTGAATGGAAATTGCACTTGTATGGAACTAACAACAAGTATGAACTCAAATCTGGAAAAATTAAAATGCACCAAAGCTCAAATTCATAATATAACTTGTACTTAAATTAAAAACAAGCAATTAAAATTAACAACAAAAGTACTACATGAAATTGATGGCAATTTTGGAAGTACATGACATTGACAATACTTGAATGGATTCAAAAATTAAAATGACTCAACCACAGCTAATTTTCACTTATTGAAATGTCAAGACGACTCAAATAAAATAAAAACAAAAAAACATACTCAATAGGAACCTAAAACAAACTAAAAACCGAATTGCTCAAGAACAATTGAACAAAAATAACCGAATAGAAATTTTAAAACAACAACATAACATGAAAATGAAATCAAAACAACAAGATAATTAAGAAACGATTGATGAACCACATTGAAATGAAGAATACACAAGAATTAAATGAAGAGAAGGCGTTTATCTCTTGAAGAACCAACACTCTAGATACCAAATGATGGTGTTGCCTTCATGATGTGAGTTGATTTTAGATGATTCCATTTTAGATATGGCACTTGACTTAAGATTGAGATTTTTATCAATTATATGGTGAGAATCCAAAGAAGATCCCCACTGGACACGAACTTAACCAAGTGGTTAAATAAGTGTGAATGTTCACTTCTATACATGTTCACAAACATGATGGAAACTGAATTGACAATGGAGGAAAATAAGAACATAGAACGCAAAGATAATGAAGTAGTGAAAAAATGGAAAAGATGAGGGAAGGAAATGCTTATGTGATGGATACAGAATGGATCACGCCACTTGTAGTGTGGTTTTCCTCCAAGATAAGTGTTGATAGCCGCCACTTGAGAGCTCTCAAATAACTCAAGATGAGACCTAATGCTAAGAGGAAACAAGCCTCGCAAACACCTCACACAAATTGTGCAGAGTCACTTTTCTATTCAAATTCAACATAAAAATACAAGTAGGAAGGCACCCTATTTATAGGAGATGGTTCCTTGAAAAACAAGAAAGGTAGGATGGTAATTGTGTGAGGGGCTGCCTTTAGGGTTTGACTAAGTTAAAACCACACCTTAGACCACTTATTCTAGAAACTAGGTAAAAAACAAGCTAAAATCATAACTACACCCCCTTATTATGCTAAAGGCACCTATTCTAACCTATCTTACTATTTGGACTCCTAAAGTGAGTCCAATTTATTTATAACTTGTTTTATTCTTAAGAAGACCAGAAGGAACAACATTTGATGTTCTGGTCTTTGCCCATTTCTCCTTCTAGTGAGGTCTGCTAGATCCTTGGTGGGGTCTTCACTTGAAAGTTTAGATGACTTCTCATAATGTGAATGGTAATTTGAGTCCTTGATCATCTTCTTGTTGGCTTGGATTGTATCACTTCATTACCGATTGGAATCCTTGGATTGTTGAGATGATTGGCAGAAGCTAATGGATGAAATTGAAAAGGATGGGTCCAATGTAGCTATGGTTTCCTTAAAGGTGCATGAGAGGTAGGGAGAGTGATTGGTTGGGCCATATCACTTGGAGAGGTGAAGAAAAAGATCAAGGTGTCTATCCTAGAGAGTTCTAGACAAGAAAGTGAGAAAGCTTGCAAACTTGGGCAGCAATTCACTTATATATAGATCTGGCAAAAATGAGAGCCAAGCACCTCATTATATAGTGAGAGATCTGATCAATGTTACAAGGAAATGGGTGGAAAAATTCAAAATAAATAGGTTTGAAATTGGCGCCTATTTCGAGTCACCTTGCAAGCATGACCAAGGTGTTCTTCATGTGACTCTCTTTAGGTTAATGATCGGCCTAGGTTAATTTAGGAGTTTTCTAGAAACCCTAATTTAACCTATGTTAGTTTTTAAATGCCTAATTTAACCCTAATTACAATAATTACAAGTAAAATTCCTATTTTACTATTAGCAAGAAAATAAACTCTACTCTAGAAATTCTACACTAGGTTATGGCCTTTTTGAACATGTATAGAAGGGTGTCTCTGCCCTCAGTAGCAGAGTCTCAATCTTCTTGAATCTTCCTTGCTATGGACATAGTGGTTGGGCCTAAGCTTGGCCTTCTTCCATCACCTCACTTCAATTTTCCTCCTTTAATTGTTGGTGCTCGATTAGGGTTGACCTGTAAAAGGTACTCCAACGATCAAGTAAGTACTCTGCATTAAGAGTGTACAATGAAAACTAACTAAAGCGTACCTCACTCCTCTATAGAAGGTTTATTTATAGTGTTTAGTCATATTTTTTGTGATGGATTGAATCTATCAAATATTAGGTTTGAATGATTTCTAGGGTATTCCCTGATTTATAAAGAGGTATATTTTGAGAATATCTTTAATAAATCAATATCTTCACTAAATCAGTTTAACTATTTTCTCGGAAGTGTCATCCGTATTCAGTAATTAAATTTATTTTGATACGATCGATCGGTCAGTCACAAAGATCAAGTCACTGGCTCGTCTTGTACCGACTGGTACAACTGTAATAAATAATACACATGATAATTGTGCCACTCAAACCTTGTTTTGGATACCAATGATAATATTTCATATAGAACTGAAACTAAATTTGAGAATTAAAAGGTGAAGGATTGGAATTGATAAAAAATTAAGAATTGAAAACATTATGATGAATAATTATGTAATAAGCAATATACATGATAATCACACAATTAAAACCTTGTTTTGGATACCAAATGATAAATTCAGTATAGAATTGAAACTTAAATTTAAGAATTAAAAGGTTAAGGATTACAATGAGTTAAAAAAATTGAGAATTAAAAACAAAACAAAAGAAGCCTTAAAAAATTAGAAGAACCATAAACTAAGTTGGATAAATCTAAAAATGATTATTACAAATATTAGTAAATTCTGGATAATATCATAAGATTAAAGAACAAGAACCTAATAGAAAGATATTTCTCATTATTTTGTCAAATCAGTATGTTGTGAATTTCAAAATGTTTAAATAAAATAAAAGAAAATATATTAAAAGTTAAACTAATTTATTCCAAATAATTAAGTATTAAGTTCAAATCTCAACTCCAAACACTATACTAATAATTTTATTTAGCTCTCTTAACATATTAAACATGTTACTCTTCTAAATGCCTTTATTTTAAAATATTAAAGATTGAATGACCAATTTTCATTATTAAAATAACTCTTAAAAAGTTATATCTAACAAGAGTCAAATAGGATTAGTAATATAATTTTAAAATTGATTTTTGTTTGTAATTCAAATTTTACAAATTTTTAATAAGTAAACCATTAGAATGAGTCTTTACAAATATTTTTATAAGTAATAAACAAAATTTTAGTATAAACTTCATCATAATATTATAAAGACAATATAAAATATTAATATCCTAAAAACTTGTTTATCACGTAAAAAAATTAACAATGAAATATTTAACTCGTATAGTAATAAAAAGACGAAACAATTGACTTTTATGGATGATGGACATTTAACTTTAGAAGGTATAAATGGATGTTTGAACAAATATGGTCTGAGAATGAGTGGGAAGTTTCTTTTAACGTTGAGATAATTTTGGAAGCTGCTGCGTGGACGGCTTCACTAATGGGTAAATATATCCCAAACAATTAAACATGACAAAAGAGGACCACGCCACCAGAAAGTGCATACACTTTAATGTGCACGTGAGGTGTTTCAGACTACTACGAAGGGAAAAAAAATGTGTTTTTGTATTTGTAATCTCCGTCAAATTTAGTTTTAATTATAAAATATAAATTTTATTTTTTAAAGATAAATCTGGAACATAAATAATATATTTTCGAAAAGGAATTCTAAAAAATAAAATGACTTAATCACTCTTTTAAGTCTTTATATTAAAGACTAAATCAATTTCATTTTCAAGATTTTAAAAAATTAATGTGGTCCAACATTTTTAAAATCGTTAGGATTAATTACTGCATCTGAGGTATTATCTGTTTGGAAGGTTGATGATCTGTCATGATCGATGTCTAAGAGGAATGGATTCTTCTTAGCTGAGGGGCTTGGGATACATTTTCGTTCTCACAGATGGTCACACTATTCCGACCTCAAGTCCGAGAGATACTATCCCTAGTGTCAATCACCACATCTGAGGTATTGTCCATTTTGAAGGTCAATGCTCCATCATGGTTTTGTCCTTAAAAGGCGCCTCAGTAGGTTGGAGGAAAAAGGAGTTGTACCGCCCTGGTGGTCGGGTGCGATGACGTGGCACCCTGCCACAGTGTAGGCGTGTTGACAAGGCGCCAGGTTGGCAGATGGGAAGGAAGTCGGGAGGCGCGTGTGGTCGCCGATTGTTAA
>Ga0123342_1005603_pt1 | contig 18060 bp, 11 predicted proteins | sample Turbeawhitnodule_FD_89960 | JGI IMG/M metagenome (GOLD analysis project Ga0123342, IMG submission 89960) | Root nodule microbial communities of legume samples collected from Mexico - Turtle bean Mexico white nodule | ecosystem: Host-associated > Plants > Roots > Nodule | place: Mexico: Nepantla...
CTTACTTAATACGGGTCTTCCGGAAGACGTTGTTTGTTGAATATTCTGGATGTGTAGATCCATGTGAGATCTATGTGATTGATTTATGTTGGAATTTGAAGAAGATTGAATAATTGAGAAATTTGCCATGTAATTTGATTTTTTATTTTAATTTAATTTCATATATTATAAAATTTTATTTTCACTAGCTTACCCTTGCTTTTTGTGTTGTGTTTAAACTGCGATGACTGAACCATACAGGTGCAGGAAAGCCTTAGAGGTTTCAGAGTTTTATTTTGAGTTATGGATATGTAAATATTTGTATTTCTATAAATCTTAATCATGTATTATGAATGTTTTGAAAAACTTCAAATTTGTATAGAAATACGTAGAACTTGTATTATAATAGTTATATGTTATTTTCTGGGGTGTTACATAAAGCATGGTGTAGGTTTATTTATTAAGTTTTGCAGTTTTTTTAAAAAAAAAAATTATCCAAATGAATAAATCTTAAAATTCTTATAGAAATAGGTAAATTATGTCTGAGAGGAGGATTTCAAAAAAACAATTACCTCGAAGCACAACTTTTAGTTATATAACTTTTTATGGGTTAAAGTTGTGTTCTAATAATGTTTTGTACCATTTTTTATCTTTTAAAATTAGTTTTTTATACATGACTTTAAATTTTTTAATTTATATTTAAATTTGTTTAATAATTTTGTTGAAGTAGTCCACAATAACATAAGTCTAGTGATTTTATTTTTTTTGTATGGAAACCATTAAATTAGACTTAAAACTGGTTTTACTTTCTAAAACTGTGCAACGAAGCACATTTTAAGTTTTGTTTACTTTTACTTATTTTTTTATTAAAAAATGTATCTAATGTCTATTTTATTTTTAAGATGTTTTATAATTTGATTGAAAAAGTTAAAAAATATATTAATTTTAATTCTAAATTAATATGTGTATTTAATATAATTTGTAAAAGAATGTACATATTGAATACAAAACAATTTACAAAAATAGTAGGAATGAATTGAAAAAATCAAAATAAAAAACGTGTTTCCATGATTCTACAAAATTTAAAAAATCACTCCATTAAATTTGTATCACTTTATACAACCTCGAATCAAAATAATCAACGAATCGTATTAATCTATACCAACTTTAAAAAAAATCTAAAATAATTTGTGATTAAAATTTTGATAGTTAAATATATATTAATTTAAAAATTAGTTTATAAAAAAGTTTAATAATAAAAATATTAAAAATATTAATACTTTTTAATTAATAAAATAATATTTAATATATTAATTATTTTTTATTTTTAATATTAGTTTCTATTTAATAATTTTCTTGTAGTTGAAAAATAAGCCATTAAAATATAAATAAATTATTCTTAAAATAATTATTGTAAAATTTCATAAATTAATAGTGCCTATAGATTTATAATTGAATTGCATATTAATAAATTTTATAAAACTATACTTCGTTGATGTCATTTTTTTACAAGAAGACAAGTAAACTAACCTATTGAGATGAGTTTGCTTGGTGTCATATCTTTAATCATTAATTTGATTCTCAACAACTTTATTTTTTCTTCTTTTACCAAACCTACAACATAGGAGTATGGTTTGGTATAATTATTTTACAAATATATAACAAATAGTTATGATAAGCTGCGTTAAAATATTACTTTTGAATTGTTTTTAATCACAGAAAACTATATACCTTGTATTCACATTCATATTGTTTACAATTTTCTAAAAATTTTATGACAAACATGTATACTGATCATCCACATAAAATGAAAATTGCATATCTTCTATTGAAATTGGTGTAAAAAAAAATTGATAACAAATGATGTACACAAATTTTTATGAACAAAACTGGTAACCAATTTGACAAGTGCACCAATTTTTCAAAATAATTTATGAATACTTAGATTTCTGCAAAGGACTTGTGTGATGTTTGGTGATGAATCTTTTTTATTAACTTGCGTTCAACACAAATATTCACGTGAACAAGATACTAAAACTAATTCTCAACAAAATAAAGTGAAAAAAAGTGTAAAAAAAAACTATGTTTGGGAGTTGAAAATATGCACAGCCTCTCATAGCACCGTATAAGAGGTAACTCATAAAGATATCTGGGTTAACTTGTGTAAAGATTTTTTTAAAAAAAATCATTAATTATAAAGAAAAAAAATAAAATTTCACTAATTATAGAAACAAATTATTTATGTTGATGAAAAATTATAATTTCATCCTCTTTCACTTCATTTGATTAACATCAAAATATATAGGAATTCAAGGTTAGAATATTTGATTAAAAATAATTAAAGTTTTATTTTTCGTCTATTTTCTCTCTATGTTATGTAAATGTATCATGGTGTCTTATCAAAATTTTGCTACAAAATATTTTAATAAAGATGACTAATTTTTTAACAAGTATCTTATTAAAATATTTTCTTTATATTATTTTTTATTAAGAAATTTTAAATATAAGATTTTACTTAAAACTAAATTCACTGTAACTCTTAATGTTAACTTAATGAATGAAAATAAAACATTCATTATTTAGTATATTAAATTCAATTTTTTAAATTAAAATAACATAAAAATCACATTGCAATAATTGATAAATGATGTATGATTTTTATTTTTACTGAAAAATAAAATAATTATTTTTTTTATTTATGCGGACTCAATAAGTCAATCTACTTCACCCACAATTAATCCAACAAACTAAAAATTATATATATACAGGATGAACCTAAATGGATCAATGGATTAGATTAGTGAGTTTATCTCAGCTTATCATCTCAACGTCTAATGGTTTGTTCCATGAATAGTTTAATTTAACATCCATTCAATGAATTGAAATTTGAGAACTGATTTTAAGAATTATTTTATTTTCCTACTAAATTTGTATTCCTTTATAATAAGATATAACAATAGTGCGTTCAAACTTCATTTCCTTGACAAATTAATGTTAGATTTTATTTAAAGAAATTGTATTACAGAATTATAAAAAGTAAAGATAAATACTCATAAGGTAAAGTTATGATAAGTTGATCAAAACATATGATAAATTAAATAAGAATAAAATTATCAATTATTTATTAAAAGGTATTTTAAAGTATTATATTAATCCGCATATTCTTTTTAGTCTTGTTATCACCAAAACTACAAAGTGAACAAAGAGATTTTACTTGATATTTCTTTTAAGACTTAAATATATTTTTTATTTGTTATTATAATATAAAATTGGTTTTTATCCATAATTTAAACTTTAGATTTTATAAATACTTTAATAAAAAATATTAAAATAAGTTTTTATATTTTTTTAATATAATAAACAAATTTTTAGCCTAAATTATATAATAATATTATAATATTAATGTTAATAATGAATTTAATATTAAATATTTTAATATTTTAATTTACTGAAAAATTGTTTATCATATAAAAACATTTTTTTTTGCCAACTCATGAAAAAAGTATTATTAAAAAAAAGTACAAAAATACAGGAGACTAAATCAAAACTCATATGTTAACAAAAACGATACATAAGTAGACTATACTTATTCATAAAGAATTTTAAGAGCAGGTAAGATGGAATAGCCTATTATACCAATAAAAAGATTCTCTATAAATAAATCTTAAATTAGCCAACTTATCAGCACACACATTCCCTTCACGAAAATATGAGTAACCCTAAACCTAATTTTTCCACAGTAATTAAGACAAGTATTTCATTGATTAAGAAACATCCAAGGAATATTTGTCCTAACAGTAAACGCAACACAAACTAAAGCAGAATCACATTCCAGTCAGACATTAGTAAGCCCCATCTTTTGAGCTTCATCCATAACATGTATAACCACATAAAACTCAGCAACCAGAGTAGTCTGAACTTCAAGAAACACAGAAAAAGTTCCAATAAATTCTCTCATACTCCCATGAAAAATATCTCCATAAGTAGCAAGACCAGGATATCTCCTATCAGCCCCATCAGTGTTAATTTTAACCAACCTGGTGAAGGAAACTCTCATCTAACTGAAAAAGAACGTAGAACTTTATCAGTACGAATGTTAATACCAAAAAACTTGAGCACATTGAAATCAAACGTATCATTCTTCATTGAAGCTTTAGACGAATTACCCACTAGAAAAATTAAATCTTTAATAACCAAAATAGTCCTAGAAACCTCAATGAAAACGAGCATAATTATTCATACGTCATATCATCAAAATAGAAAAAGTCATCACAGCTAGCTTAATCAATTTAACCAACAGATTACCATCACTCTTAATAAAAGAAAGAAGATCATCATTATTATTAGAGAAATGATAAGTAGGAAAAATGTATCCAACTCAACTCCAAATACACAAAACATTAACACATTCAAAAAATAAATGTTGAAAAAATAAATGTTGAATAGATTGTTCGTACTTTTTACAAAACGTACACATAAAACAAATATGCAAATATGCATACCTTTATTTTGAATATGTTGATCGGTAGGAAGCCGCCCTTAAATTAGGATAGTTATTTTTTCACATGTGTTTAGTTCTTACGCTTATCAAGATCGATGGTATTTCATTATTAAGGAAAAAAAAACACGTTTAATTTGATTGATGAAAAACATCCCTTTATACACGTAAAACAAATTGGTCAAGTTTCATACAAACTAAGTGATATTTTTTTTTAAAATCTATAATTATTAAATAAATAGATAGTAACATTTTGTTTTTTTACTAGTGAAGATCATACCTAAACCTGACACGCTAAAAATAAATATTAATTCAATTATTTTTTTTTTTTAAAGAAAAAAAGAAGAGAAGCTAGCGTGATACATGAATAATATTATAAAAAGTAATTATGAAACTCTAAATTTAGCCACTCTAATTAGTTATTTACTGTTGGCGAATTTACGAAAAAAGGTGTATTTCTTTTTAATTACTGAAATGAACAGAACTAGAAAAATATTTTTAGTCATATATATTTTCAACAAACTTAATTTTAGTCTCTATAGTAATCTCTATAGTAATAAATTAGTACTTAAAATTTTAGAAAACAAGTGAATTTGTAATATGTAAATAAATAAATATGTTTTAATATTTTTGAAATTTGAATGTTTAAAATAAAGTTTAAGATCGTTGAATTTCTTATTTAACGGAAAAGTGGTTTTTCCGTACACGAAACACTATTTAGCCATAATGTAATGGGAATAGGAATAGGAATACTAATAGCCATAGGAACAGGAATAGGAATAGGGTCATCTTGGGGGAGATGAAAGACAAAACAACCATGAACAATGGCCCCACCCCCACGCTATCTCCTTCACTTTCACTTGTTATAGAAGAAATTTATTAAAATTTATGAATAATATAATGAATTTAAATAAATTTTTAATTTTTTAAAATATAAAAATGTAAGTTTATCGATGATGAATGTTCATTTTTACTATTATAAAGTTGGAAATAAAAATATAATAAAACAATGATAAAACGGTACATTTATATTATAAAACATATTTCGCATTTTCCCCTCTTCAAGTGATTGTATATAGAATTAATTTGAATAGTATTTTAAGAAAATGTAAAAAAAAAAAAAAAATAGATTAGAGTAGGGTGGTGGCAATGAAAAATCATGGACATAGAAAATAAATTGACATGATCGATCATGCTATTTCTGCAACTAGTTATATTTGTACGGTAACTTTTTTCTGCGCTCTTCTGCTTCATTGCGAAACATTTTTTTTCTCTCATTCTTTTTAACTTTCACGTTTTTTCTTTATGTTTCTTACTTTAGCTAGTAGCAAATATAAGGTGAGGGGTCCATTTATAAAAACGAGAGCGCGGAGGACATTATAGAAGAGAGAAGGTGACTTATTTGGAAATAAGGAATTTAAAATAAAAGCTTAATAGAAAGTGAAATCTATTTGTATACTTTATAGTAAAACGATTTTAAATGTGATTAAAATATCTAATCAAATTAATTTAACTATATATATATATTATCATAACAACTCAACTCAGAGTAGAGTTATTAAGAATTTGACATGGTTTGAATTTCAAAATAATTTTGAGAAAGAGGAAAGTAATGAATTGAAGGAGAGAAAAAAAATATAGTTGTTTGAATTAAGAAAAATATAATAAAATGGTTTATAGATGTTTGTAAGTGATACGATGATAGTGGATAATTGTAAAATTATTATTTTATTTTTAAATTTAAAATTAATTTTAAATAAAATATGATGTACGTAAAACTTTTAGTGATTAAAATATTATTTTCGATCCATTGAAAAAATATGAATTATATAGTATTGTGGATAGAAATAAAATTATTGAAAGTGAATTTTGATAACATTAAAGCAAAATTATAAATTTTGAAAACTTAATAAAATAAATCAAAATTAGTTTAATGTAGCACTCAATTAGTATTAAATATAGAATTGTACAGTATAATATAATAAAAAAAATACATTTAGTTAAAGTAGTATTCTCGTATGATTTGGAAAAAAATTACAAATTATTTAACATTATAGATATGTCTAAAAAATTCATAAATATATTTAAAATTCATTTTATAATCTTATTTTTATTATTATTAATTTTTTTATTATTTGTTTTATAAATTCATTATTTTTGCTATTATAATTATTATTAATGACTTTATTATTATTTTTAATTTTTATTACTATTTTATAATTTTAACATTAATTTTAATTAAAAATATTAAATATTAAATATGTTTATAAAAAGAAGAACAATCACTAAGAAGAAAAATAAGAACAACAACTATTATAAAAAAAAAATATTAAAAAGAAGAATAAGAACAACAACCATTATGAAAAAGAAGAAGAATAATTATAGTTCTTGAACGGAGTTGAGAACTAGAAAACTATTGGAATTGCTCCTCTGCTCTTGCTCGGTTGGTCGGTTTGGACTTGAGTTCCTCTCCAAGCAAGCTCCTTTCTCTCCTTTGTTCATCTTACTCTTCAGTTTTCAAGTAGTCCAAACTCGGATGGTACTTGTAGAAGACACCCTGATGTTCAAGTTAGATTTAGTATTCGACACTTGGGTATTTTGAGTACTATATAATGACGTACCTAGTTCTTGAATTTTTGTGCCTATTTATATGATTGTGATTGGTCTTTCTTATTGGATCAGGTTAGAGAGCCGAATCATGTTTATAAATGTATTACCTAGCTCTTTATTATTGATTAAACTCACTAATTATGTTTAAGCGTTTTTTTATCAACAATAAAAAATAAATAAATGAGAACCACATCAAGGATGGTCTAACCCTTATACAGAAAAACACATTACTATTCTCCTTCCTAGAAATGCCTATCATATTAACTAAGGTACAACCAAAACAAACACTAAGAACCATTAATGAACCAACCTCATACAAGTCAAAGGGTTTAAAACCCAATTAGAATACGCAAAGGAAGCACAACGGGACTTTGCATAAATCCAAGACCAAATATTTACTTGTACCAATGCGAACACTTTAAGCGCATTTGCGACACCCCTATTGAAGATGACAGAGTTCTTGTGTTTCCAGATTCCACTCACAACACCAACCCAAATTGCACCCCAAACATCATTAACCGAATCTGAAACCTGACATAACCTGAATTCTAAAAAATTTGCCATAGGATCCTTGTGAATTACGAACGACACTCCTAGCCACTCAAAACAAAGACTCCAGACACGTCAAGCAAAGTCGCAAACGGAAAACAAATGACTGAAAGACTCTTCCACCTTCCCACACAGACAACACAAGGAATTTTCAACCCCACCCCGCGTCTTTCCAAACTTAACGTAATTGGCTGTGTAGTGTCAATCAGCATAATGATCGGATACGAAACATGATCTCAATCATACGAACCCTACCGTTACAATTATGAAGAAGAAAAAACAACCACTATAAAAAAAAACAAAAAAAAAACAATAACAACATCGACTCGTGGAAGTCACCCTATACAAAATAAGAAGATGCAAAAATCATGCAAACCAAAAAGCATGCAATGCAATGAAAATAACACACGTAATTAATTATTCACCAACACAATTGATTAACTTGATTAACCTTCAGAAACCATGATTATCCCTTGGTCCATAATTAATTAGCACTAAAAAATCATCATCAATTAACACTTAAAAAATTCACATAATTGATTATCTTCTTCCTCCATTAAGCACCAAGAAACCAACCACTTCCACCACCTTCTAAAAAAAGCACATCTCATGCATAGATAAAACAAGGTCAATTTCATATTTTTCACATGGACCGACATGGCTTTAAGCAATTGGTCAAAACAGAGTGTTTCCTTGCAATTCCATATTCATATACAATACATTAAACATGACAATTAGTCTTTAAAACCATTTTTCTATATCCAACCCTAATTCTATTAAAATAATATGGTCATGGTGAATCACTGCATATTGTTATTTTAAAACTCGAAACTAAAAAATGAGTTTTATCCTTAAAAACACATCTTACAAAAAGATGTATGTCTGTCCAAATTTTTCTATAATAATAAAAATTAAAAAATAATTAATCTAATACTAATTTACTAAAATAAGAAATTATAATTAAAATTATTAAAAAATCATTAAGTATATTTATCAAGCGTCAAATATTCTTACATAGTTTAAGAATAATACATTTTATTTTTTAATTTTTTTAAACACTTTTGTGACGATGGAGTGACTAAATTTTTCAAAACTTACAATAAAAATGACAATATTGAAATACTATGATTTGATCGATCATAAAATATTCTTTTAATAAACTTAAAATTGGAACAATAAAATTAAATTCTTGTTTTATTTTTTATAATTTTATCATGGATATTTTTTATTGTTCATAAATAAAAGGTAATAATTATAAAGATAATCCTTTATTATAGATATAATAATGTTAATAACGATAATAGTAAAGGCTAAATTTGATAAATAATAAGCGTGCACTGTATTTTTTTAATTATTACTGTTGTGAAAGTACGGAATTATTACTGGTAGTACAAGATCTAGCGCATGATAAAAGGAGGGAAGTAATACACGCAAAGAATATAGAAGCAATTTTTTACGTGTCTAGACATCTAAGAGTTACATTAGTGTGCCATCGACTACAAAAATAATTATGTACAAAAAAAACTAAAAGAAGTTATATATATATATATAAAAATAAATAAAAGTTAGTTCAATTTTGATTCCAAGTTTACTTCAATTTTTTAACACTTCTACTTGTAAAGTGGCATAATACTATGATATCATAAAAACTCACATAAAAAATGAGGAAAAAGTTATCTATTAGCTTCTGGCTTATTTTTTAAGTGTGTATTATTAAATAAGTCTTAGAATAATTCTGTTCATATTGTAATAACAAATGAAAATTTCTTCAAATTGTAATCAAATTTCTTCAAGTTATATATTATACTTATATATAAAAAAAATCATTTTTTTAATATTTATCAATTTTATCCTTATATCAATATTTATTTTATTTTAGATATTTTAGTCATTTTCTGAACAGTAACTAAATATACAACATTTTTTATAAGATTTTGTTTTAAATTTTTTTTTTAAGAAAATTATTTTTATTTTTTTAAATCAATATCTGATAGTGAATGTTTTTTCTGCACACCACACCTTCTTTGTTAGTTCTATTTTATTATTTTATTTAATCATATTCCTAAACAGTTACTAATATATAACAATTAGCTTTGAAATGGTAAAATTAAAAAATATACTTAAATTGAAAATTGATTAATTTTATTTCAAATAAAAGTGCAACAAAATCATACAAGAGAATTGATTATTTTCAATAACAGAGGATGAATTTAATTTTTTTATTTCAATTTTAAACAATTAATAAAACATTATTGTAAATACTTGAATATTTCTAATTAAATTCTAGATAAGTCTTGTCGTTTCACTCTTAAATCGGCTAAGACTTTTTTCTTAGATCCAGAAGTTCCCTGTGGTTGAGGTAAATTTATTTGATCTTCATATCTTCCGCCTTTCAAAATTTTTGTCCTTTGAAAAGTCTTTCATGGGCGGCTTCCTACAAATCAACATTTTCAAAATAAAGGTCTACATATTTGTTTTATGTGTACGCTTTGTGAGAAGCACGAAGAATCTATTCAACATTTATTTTTTGAATGTTCTAATGTTTTGCGTATTTGGAGTTAGGTCCGACAAATTTTTCCTACATTTCATTTCTCTAATAAGAATGATCTTCTCTCTTTTATTAAAAGTGATGGTAGTCCTTTGGTTAAATTAATTAAGCTTGCTGTGATAACCTTTTCTATTTGGATGACATGGCGTATGAGGAATTATGCTCGTTTTTAATATATGATTGAGGTTTTTAGGACTATTTCAGTTATTAAATATTTAACTCGTCTAGTTAATACTCGTACTGGTAAAGTTCATCGTCCTCTTCCTGTTAGATGAGAGTTTCCTTCACCAGGTTGGGTTAAAATTAACATTGATGGGGCTACTTGGAGATATTCTGGTCGTGCTACTTGTGGAGGTATTTTTTGTGGGAGTATGGGGAATTTATTGGAGCTTTCTATGCGATTCTTGAAGTTCAGAATGTTATGGTTGCTGAGTTTTATGAGGTTATACATGCTATGGAGGAAGCTCAAAAGATGAGACTTACTAATGTCTGGCTGGAATGTGATTTTGTTTTGATTTGTATTTCGTTTACTGTTAGGACTAATGTTCCTTTGATGCTTCGTAATTGATGGAATACTTGTCTTAATTACTATGGGTAAATCAGGTTTAGGGTTACTCATATTTTTCGTAAAGGAAATGTGTGTGCTAATAAGTTGACTAATTTATGATTTATTCATAGAGAATCTTTTCATTGGTATAATAGGCTACCATATAGGTTGTTCTTATAATTTTTTCTAAATAGATATATTCTACCTATGTGTCGTTTTTGTTAACATATAAGTTTTGATCTAGTTCTCCCATATTTTTGTATTTTCTTTCTTTTTTTTCTTTTTTTTTCTCATGTGATGGCAAATGTTTCTTGTTGCTTGAGGTTTAGGGTTTATGCTTTAGACTTTAGGGTTTAGAGTTTAGGATTTAGAATTTAGGGTTTAGGGTTAATGATTATAATTTATAATTTATCTTATGTTAAGTTGGAACGAATATTTTTTAGTATAAAAAAATTAAAAATATATATTGGGTAGGTATATATATCTTCCAAAAATATTATAAAAAAAATTAAAAGTTTGTAAGTTTATAATATATAATTATGTTGCCTATATTTCAATCACTATAATATATATATATATATATATATATATATTTTTTTTTAATAGATGCACTAAAAAAAATTATTATCTTCAATATAACTGTCTAAATAATACATCATTCATTTAATTTTTAATATTAAATATAATTATATATGATAAAAATAAAAAATATTAATATTAATATGTTAACTGAATTTTCATTTAAAAATGATTTGAAATAAAATATAATTATTTAATTAAAAATTAATTTGTTAAAAAAGTATTCTTTTGTAATTACTATATTTCATAAAATATATTAATAATATGTATTTTTGTGTGTATATATAAAATTTATATTGTTAATATAAGTGTGTGAATAATAACATTATTTATTTATTTTTTAATATTAAACATAATTATATATAAACTAAATAATAAAAATAAAAAATACGTATACACAGTTCTAACGTGTTCCTGCTAGTTACATATATATATATACTAAAAAATTATAAGATTTTAAACAATACATTTTATATACTTCAATCTTTTAACTCACATGTTATTAGCATAATTTTTTTAAAATATAATTTAAACTTTTTTTTTATATTTAAAAACTTATTTTAAAGTTGTATTTGTATCAATTCAGACTTGGAAGTCGATGCATGTTTGACCAAGTACACAATGAATAAGAGTCTAAGTATCAGGTAATAGCAAGTTTTCATTTACTTAAATGTTTCATCCTTCGTAGACAAATTGAATATTGACAGATATCCACGAAGGTCGCGGAAGCTACATCGGAAGACAAATACTATCACATAAATTAATCAAAACAATTATTATTGACAGACTTTAAAAGAAGACATTATGATTTATAAAGAAAGTGCGACCATTGTTAAAAGTATGTTAATTGGCACCTTGCCCTCAGCTAAAGAACTACATTTTATGACCAATCCATGACCCTTTCGTACATGGGAATTAACATCCTGGGACCATTCCGTTTGGTAGCTCGACAACTCAAATTTTTGCTAGTACCGATTGAAGTGAAACCATTGACAACAATATACACCTAAAAGATTCAAAGTTTTTTTTTGGAAAAATATTGTATGTAGGTTCAGTGTTCCACGATTTTTGATATTGAATAATGACACTCAGTTTGTAAGAAACCATGTTAAGTAGATGTGTCGCGACCTCAGTATAAAACAGGTTTTCACAACGGTTGAACACCCCAAACTAATCGACAAGTTGAAAGAGCCATTTCGATGATATTGCAAGGTTTAAAAAAAAAGGTTGAAAGCAACTAAAGGTGAATGGCCAAATGAAGTTCCAAAAGTGTTGTGGCCTTATGACACAACCCCTAAATCAACAATAGAGAAACACCATTCGAGATCATCTACCGATGCAATTATTCTAATCGAGATTTTCGAGTCTTCTCTTCAAATAACCAAGTTTTCTCCTGCAAACTCAAAGGAAGGCATTCAAACAAACTTAAACATAGTTGATGAAGTTAGGGAATGTGCCAAAGAAAGAGGACAATCATTGAAGCGATGCGTAGAGATCAAATTGCTTATCAAAGACATTTCAACGTGTTGGACCTCGTATTACGAAGAGTTCAACCTAACCAGATGGAGAAAAAAAACTCTCCCCAAAGTGGATAACACCATACAGAATATGAGAAGTAATAGGAAATGGAGCCTACAAGTTGGAAACATTGGATGGAGGCTTAATTCAGACATGGAACGCAACAACTTTACATTTTTCTTTTAGTTTATATAAGTACATAATGGATGTAAACACTGAGTGAAATGCTTTTCCCTTTATTTTTTTCTTAAGGATTTTTAACGAGGTCTCCTGATTTAATAGTTCTTTGTGTTACCAGTGTCTTTTTAAAAGAAATATTAAAATGTTGACCTTATTAACAACATCAACTCCAACTCAACTAGAGGTTGACTTTAAAAAACAACATCGACCTCAACTCAGCAAGAGGCTAACTATGATTCACATCAACCCTAGCTCAGCTCGAGGCTGACTACAATCAACATCAACCCTTTATCGATTATAAATTTAAAGATTGATGACAACAATTGTTTAAAATCAAACACCATGTAGCTATGGTAACTTAAATCATAAGCTCGTTAAATTTATTTTCTTAGGCAGACGGGTAATCACATAAGAGAGTAACTAATATTATCTTAGGTAAATTTTGCAATCATCAAGAAAGGTATCCTGAATCACAAACTCGTTTCAAACTTAAATTAATTTATTAAGGAATATGTCGATCGAGAAAAGTAATTAACATTTTCATAACTTTGCGATCATCGAAGGGTAACTTATTTTAAATTTAAAATTATCGAGGAAGGTAACATGAATTATGAACTTGTTTCATTTAGTAAGGAAGATCGGAAAGTCGTCAAAGACAAGGGAGAACGAAACAATAATTATACCATTATTATCGAAAGAAGCCAAATGTAAATAAAATTGTAAAAAATACCAAGATCACATGAAGTGTGGCAAGATAAGATTGCCAATAGATACTAAAAAAATATTTCAAATGAAGTAAAATAAAATTTAGCAAAATAAAGCTTAATTAATCCTAATATTTCACTAGCTACTAATTTACCACCGTCTTGCAAGGATCTATGATCGAAAAATCAATATAAATGTGTAAGACCCGAACTTGGTCGTAACTGCATACAATAAGAGGGAGAAAGTGGTGTTTCAAAACCGCTCAGGCCAATGCGCCAACCATAATATTACTCGTGGAGGGACATTCGAGTAGGCGCTAAGTCCTGAAGTGACATGACAGTATGTGTAAAGACTCGTTGATGTGACATTTGAAGATCCCATAGAAAGGTTCTATAACACTTTTTTAAGGTTGTAAAGTTGTGTATTATCCCAAATTTAAAGGTTGATTCATGTTTGACCAAGTACATGATGAAGGGAGCATATCACAATAAGGTAAGTTTAATGTTAAAGAAGTCTAAAGTCTAATTATTAGGTAATGGTAAGTTACCCTTTAGACAATGAATATATCGATCATACATCATCTTTAATAAGTATAGTGAAATTAAGAAGTGGTAAATTACCCTTTAGACAATAAATATATCGATCATACATCCTCTTTAACAAGTATAGTGAAATTAAGAAGAATTATATACTGAAATTTCATAAACTTAAGAAACAATTAAATCATTACATTCTAACTTTTTTTGTATCTCCAATATATTTTTCAGTTGCCTCTCAAATATGTTTTTCAGTAATTACGTCTAGCCATAAATCTCATATATGTAGAAACTATTCTGACAAATATATTTAACTTTTAAGATTTTTTATTATAATTTTTCAAGCTTCAATACTCTTAGATCGAGAGTGCTTCTCTATTCTATTTATTTTATACAGTTTAAAACAATACAAATGAATAAAAAGTAAAAAATGTATATAAAATCTTTAACAACCTGAACTAATATAATCACATTTATTTTGATTTTATTGAGTTAATATATAATACAAAGCAATTTTATAGGCTTATTATTTGATGGTAAGAAAAGGAAAAGATAACAAAATAATATATAATTGGAAGTTAATTAAGTTCTATGTTTCTTATAAGTTTTTGATATCTTTAAATAAATATTTTTTTTTAAATTTTAGTCTTATCCAGTATTTTAAAATATTTTTTTATTTTTGTTTAAGTATTATATTATTTTTATTTTATTTTTCACATAATGATATGAGTGTTATTTTGTTATTTTATATTCAATTCTTTAATCCCCTTCTTCAATTTTTATTCATTTTTTTTTTTGTAAATAAGTGACGAGTTGAAGACGAAACAAGAATAATGATGGACAAAAAATTAATAATTTATATTTAAATAAAAAAATTAACATTCAAAAAATTTGTTTAAAGTGAAAATACTTAAATTTATAAAATATGTAAAACTTAATTAAAACTAAATTTATTATACTAAAAAAACTAAAGTTCATAGTCGTGAAATTATTTCCACTAAAGATAAACTATAAGTGGGAAGAAACAGTGTACCTTTCCTACTTAATTTGTTAATTACGTTGTAGAAAACCGATTTCACACATCCAAAGCACACATAATAATATTATAAACGTTAATGATTTATTAATAACTCACATTTTTTTATAAAATTACATTATGAATCTCAATACTATTATTTTAATATTTTTTATATTATTTAATTTTTTAGATAAATTTTTTTATGTCAGACATCATTATGCAACTTGACATCTCAGTTATGTTAACACCTCAAGTAACAATCATTTGTCATCACATGAAAAAAAATATTATTAAAAAAAATACAATAATATTGAGAATTAAACTAAAATTCATATGTTAACAAAAATGATACATAGATAGACTATATATATATTCTTAAAGAATTATAAGAATAGACTAGATGATAACCTATTATACCAATGAAAAAGATTCTCTATGAATAAATACTAAGTTCGTCAACTTATTTGTACATGCATTTCCTTTACGAAAAATATAAATAACCATAAATCTGATTTTCTCACAGTAATTAAGAGAAGTATTTCATCGATTACGAAACATTCACGCAGCACAAAGCATAACAGAATCACATTCCAGTAGGACATTATTATTTAATTACAATTTTACTTTTTATTATATATATTTATATTTAAATTTATCATATTAAAAATTATATATGATTCTATATTAAAAATTATATACAATTCTAATGTTAAAATATCATTTTTCTATTATAATCTAACAATGAAAACTACTATAACGAGTGTTTTTTCTTTTTGAGTGTATTATTTTATTGAAAGAAAACATTATAAGCATAAAAGACATTGTACCAAAAATTACTGTATATAGAGTAGCTTAGCTGTGGCCTATGGATTAGAAGTGGCAGAGATGAGATGCATCTCATTCTGCCTTGACGTCAAGAATAGCCTCCCATCTTACTCTTCACACTCTTGCTTCTGCACACTCAAACCTGTCACTCACTTTACTTTACTTTCTTACTCACATGCACTTTATGCCAATGCTCCTTTCAACCCTTTTCTCCCTTTTGAATTTCCCAAATCGGTAACTTCAATTTTTATTCTCCAATTCTATGTCGTGGATACCATCTAATTTTAAATCGTATTAGATATTTACGATTTTGAAATTTTCTGTGTGTAAATTTCCTTGACACAAATTTAAAAAAACAACAACTTAAAAGGAACGATTTTAGTTAATATAAAATTAAGTCAAATCGTACACTTGAAATATGATTCTAATAAATATAAAAAATATTAAATTAGTCGGAATGGTATAGTTGCAATACAATTTTAATAAATATCATAAACGATTTCTTAAGTCAGTGATCTTTTATTTTGAAAAAACTTGTTAATTTTTTTTAATGAAAATAATTTAAAAAATATTAAGTTATGTTATTTTGTTTGGAAAGAATGTATGAAAAATAATAATAATAATAATAATAATAATAATAATAATAAATTAATATGCTAAAAATAAATCGAAAACTTTAATAAAAAGTTTATAACTTTTAATCTTAAGCAATAAATATTAAAATTGTAACTCATACTAAAGCGTAAACTTTAATTTAATAAAAAACTAAAATTGAGAATGGTAAACTAAATTCTGAAAACAGTTAAATTCTATATCCGATTTAAGGTTCATGAGAACAAAAACATTCACAACGGCTCAAGACACTCGAGCCATCCATTCACTTCCACGAATAAAAAGACATCTGAAAAAAAAAAAAAAAAAATTTAACATTTTATTTTGAATTATATGTAGTTTCAAGTAATTACCTTGTGTGAATGATTTCTTCAACTATTATTATATATCATTACGACAAAATCATGAAATAAAAATTAATTTTAGACAAAAAAATAATTAGTTGCTATAATTTTTATTATTGTTAAATGATTTTTAAATTGGTATTTAATTAGCTATTAAAGTTTTTTTTACTAAATTTAGAATCTAAATAATTGATAGTTAAAATTTTGGTAACTAATTATATATTAATTTAAAAACTATTTAACAATAATAGAAACTAATTTAGAAATCAAAATTTTTTCTAATCTTTAAAATGGTCTCTAATTTAGTCAACTAATTATCTTCAGTCTCTAAAGTTGGTTTCTTTTTGTATCTTATTTTTTTTCATGTCTAACAAGTTATTAGGGTTAAAAACGAGTTTTAATATAAAAAAGAAATGGACATGCGAAAGAAAATACTGAAAAGAAAAATGGCATGGAGAGTAAAAAGAAAGAAAAAGCAAGTGTTTGACTAAGTGCTTATAAACATTGTTAAATAATAGGTGAAGAAACTTCTTAAACAGGAAAGAAAAATGCCATGGAAAGTAAAAAGAAAGAACATAAATGTTTACAAAGACGTGCATATAAATCTGATTACCTAAAATAATAGAAGAAAGTTCTTAAACAGGAAAGCAAAATGGCATAGAAGGTAAAAAGAAAGGAAACTAAGTGTTTGACTAGATGTGGATAAAAGCTTGCTTACCTGAAATAGTAGGTGAAAAATTACTAAAATAGGAAATGAAAATTCCATAGAAAATAAAAAGAAAGAAAGACCACAAGTTAGCAATAAAATAAACTAAATATCACATCAGAAGTTAACAATGAGTTTCACTAACGAAATCACCTTCCAAATCTCAATCTTTTATATATGTAACCACAGATCCACTCGTACTTTCGTCACTTCCGGACGATGACTCCCCACTCTCACCCGACTCTCTACTCCCTACCCTATTTGAAGAAAGTTGCGACATAACTAACCTTTCGTTCACAAATTAAC
>Ga0123342_1005604_pt1 | contig 18057 bp, 6 predicted proteins | sample Turbeawhitnodule_FD_89960 | JGI IMG/M metagenome (GOLD analysis project Ga0123342, IMG submission 89960) | Root nodule microbial communities of legume samples collected from Mexico - Turtle bean Mexico white nodule | ecosystem: Host-associated > Plants > Roots > Nodule | place: Mexico: Nepantla...
GGTTAAAAAACCTCCGTTATTTTGTTGAGGTTTTAGAAAAAACCTCCATTAATTAAATCAATTCCTAAGGTTATATTAACCTCCACTAAATAACCTCTATTAAAACTTTTTTTTCTTGTAGTGTATGTTATTATTTTTTAATATGATTGTTAAGTATTATAATTTATTTGATTTAGCTTTATGTAGGTAGATTAAATAATAAGAATCTATAAAATAGGGTTATAAATTTAGTTTTGAATATTATAAACTTATCCCATTATGTTTTTTTATATTATTTTATGTGTTATTTAGTTATTATTGTTATTTTTAATATTGTTAGTTCTATCATAATTGAATAATTGTTGAAGTAATGTTTGATTCGGTATATTAAAAATATGGATAAAATCAAAATGTGAGATACATATACACGAAATATAGTATCAACCTTAAATATATTAATGAATTGAATTATTTAAGTTTAATTAATGGTTTCGAAATTTTTATTATTGATTTTCAATTTTTTTGATGATTTTTTTTATGAGAATTAATAACATGCAAACATATTCTATTTTGTTAATATATATTCTATTGTGTTAATATAGTTTCTTTTTATCAAAAGAGAATTTTATTTTTATTTGTATTTGTAAACAATAAAAATCGAAAGAAAAACGCTAAATGAAAAAAAAAATAACAAAAAAACACAATGAGAATGAAAGAAAAGAAAACAAAAAGGAATAAGTTGTTCCGTGAGACAAAAGGAAATGGAAGTTAATTCTCTCCTATCTTCCTTTTTTTCTCTATTTTCTCTCCTCTAACTTATTTAGAAAGGCAGTCACATATTCTTAAGAAATAAAAAAGCTATATAATTATATTTATATCATTTTCTTTTGAGATACTTACTTCTCAAGTTTGGAAAAGCAATTTTTAAAACAAAACTACTCTATCATTCTTAACAATTGTTCAACATCATAAAAATTATTCCACATTTAATTAAAATGACTAAATACACACAAAAAATAATAAAATGAATATTAGTATAAAAATAAAATAAAAAATAAAATGTCAACACCAAAAATAATTATAAGGATTAGTATTCAAAATATGTTAGACAAATATGTTAGAGCTTTTCTATCATGATCAAATGTTATAAACAATTTATTCGAGGAGTGGAAAGATAAAAAGTAATTGAACATAACTAATAATTTTAAGGGTAAAAGAAGTTATTAAACTGAGGATAAGTGATATTTTTAAAGAATAAAATTAAAAAAGAGAAGCTAGTAATGAATAACTATTACTTTTTTAAGGATAAAATTGAAAACAAAATTTATGCAAAAAAGGAATTCCTTTATATATTGTTATAAATTATTAAATCATATATTTTTGTAAATATTTATTATATGTTCATAAAAAATTATATAGGTTATGTTTGGCATATCATTTCATTTAGCTTCTATTTTTCACTAAATACAAAGTTTGTGTGATCTTATTACTAATGTCAGGAAAACAAGTTTATTTTTAGCAGTTTGTAGATTTATTTTTTCTTGAAATGTTATTAGAAGAAACTGCTGTTTTAAGCGTTAGCTTATCACTTATAACTTTTTTAATATGTATTTCAATTTTATTCTTAAATATTCATGAAGTTTCCTTTTTACACTTTTCTATATTTTATCATACATGAGTATTATTTTGACTACTTATCATAAGGTAAATATGTTTTATTTCTATCTTTTTACTAAATAAATTATTGACAATAATAGTAAGTGGATGTTTCCAAATAACTTTTATTTATAAAAAAAATTAAAAAAAATCATTATAATTTAATAAAAAAAGAAAACATAGAAAGAGAAAATAATGGATGAAATAACTGAATTAAGAATGAAGTGAGTTAGGAGAGTGAAGGGAAGAGAAGGAGATGAGGAGATCTGGAAAACATGAAGCTGTTGGAGAAGACAAACTCATTGACAATGAAATCGACAAATTCCTCAAGAGACTATCGTGCGCCGCGATTGCAATAGCCTCCCTCACGCTCCTCTTCCTCTTCCTCCACACGCCCGACACCTGCGTACCCCACCACGCGCCTCGCAAGCCGCACCTCCGCTTCCCCAAGTCCACCTGCGACTTCTCCACGCGCGTCTACGTTCCCGCCGATAAGCGCAACCTTCGCCTCCGCTACACGCGCCTCTGGAAGGCCAAGGTCAACTCCTTCTCCATCCTCTTCCGCGACCTCGCCCTCCTCCGCAACCACTCCCACGTCCTCTGCGTCTCCGCCGGCGCTGGCCATGAAGTCGAAGCGCTCCACCGCCTCGGCGTCGACGAGGTCACCGGCGTCGAGATCCTCGAGTCGCCTCCTCTCGTCGGCCGCGCCGATCCGCACAACCTCCCGTTCTTCGACGGCGCCTTCGACCTCGCCTTCACCGCGCGCTTCGACGAGGCACTCTTCCCGGCGCGCTTCGCCGCAGAGATGGAGCGCGTGGTCACTTCTGGCGGCGCGTGCCTCGTCCTCGTGGCAGAGTGTGGGAACGATGAGGTGAGAGAGGTGGTTGGTTTGTTTAGGAATTCGAAGCTTGTTAGGTCCAGTAACGTTTCTTTGAGTGGAACGAGAATGACCAGTATTCTTATGAGAACTAGAGATAATTCTTCTTGATTCATTGCCCCTTAATCTTCTATTTTTTATTTGTTTATGTATTAATGTATATTAGTTAGTGTAATTTTGCTGTAAAATTTCTTATACAGTGAAACAGTTAGAAACCAAAGTCATAAACTTTATCATCTATTGCAATTCGTCATGAATAAGTAGTGTATAACAGTCATCTATTATCAAATTGTGATGAATGCTAAATGTGTTAACTTTTATTTATAGAAACTATATGATTAGTTGACGATACATTGACAGAGCAAGGAAATTAAACTCCTTTACTAACTGAATTTATCCTATTTGTTATTTGGTTAAGTGTGTTTTTTATTATTAATATATTGGTCTGCACCGGCTAAAGTTTTCCTGAACATTGTTGTTGTCTCATGTTATGGTCACGTTCACTTTTGAATCATCTGAATCCAATTTCTGAAGTGTTGTGTTTAGTGTTTTGCTTTGTGAATTAAAATGTTGTTAACTAACCGTTATAGTGACTTCTTGATGCTATAATTTGATATTTTTTGACTGGCAATTTGTGATGGAGGCCTGGAAGGGCAGAATCTTAGGCTGTAATGGTGTGTTTATATGGCAGAATTTTGGCCCTGCGACATCTGCCATTGATAACATTGATGAAATTAATGTTGTGACTAATCATTGAACTGGTGGGTGAAATTTTTGTTGTTCTTATATAGAATCAAGGATGTAGGAAGATCTGATTTTTTGGATATGCTAGAAGAATTATAGTTGTTCTTAATGATGTAGGGTAGATGAAACTCTGCAACTCATCAGCACTGATTCTGATTATTAGCTTTGATTAATTTTCTTAATGTTACGAGAATGATGTTCTTTAGTTCTTTCTTTCTATTGTATGATTTTTATTTAGTTGGAGCCTTGCATTAGGGAACTAGACTTAGAACGAAAACTGAGATACTGTCAATGCTGTCTGTGCCTTTTCTATTTCATCCTTCAGTAGTTATATCATATGACTGGTTGGTGTATCATACCCAGTTCAAGATTAAAAAAAAGACCATAAACATAGCCACCATTTCTTGTTATACATCTTCAGTATGTTTTCACATTCACTTTTAATCAGCATGAAAATAACATTGAATACTAATTTACCAATGAACATAAATGTTATAGCCTCAAAAATAACATTTTTAAAGCCAACTATTCAATATTTATTGAGTTATCAGTTCATCCATGACAAGCACTGTATCCAAACTTCAAATATAACTCCCAAACCGAATTACCTATAAGAATTTCAATAGTTTTATACAATAACTTGCCAGTTCAATACTCTTTTTTCTATTAGCTTCAAAATTCTATTCATGCATACTTATTCAAAGTTGTATTGAAGTTTCGATCGGAATAACATTGTTATTGAGAAGAAAGGTATTCCAGCCGAAAAGCCTATTCCAGAAACATGTTATGAAATTTTATTCTTAGATTGCTTGCACTCCTCTAATGCTTTCCAGATTTACCATTTTCACAAACATTCTGGATTAGCGATTTTGGAAAAAAAAAAACCTTACCTTTTTTCTTTGATGAACAACGGCTCCGAAATGATAAAAGTATATGTTTATCTACTGAAAGTGCACAAAAATGGCAAAAAATCCTAACTGAACAGTTCAAGAAAAAAAAGGCAGAGAAGAGGAGAGACGCCTATGGTAGGTTTATTTAAAACCGCCCATGATTATTTTTATCTTTTAATTTTTTATGGAATGTAGGAAGAAACAGGCCAATTGTTCATTCATACCACCTAAGCTCAGAACCAAAACAGTGAAAATAAAATATTCAACAAAATTTGTAAGCAAGTGTTTTGAAGGATTGTAGACAAAGATGGACCACTGAGTGCTTCTCAACCATCCTTTCATGCAAAAAGAATATCAAAGGTTTGTTGCGTTTAATATTAATATATTTTTTTCTCATATGTAATTATTTGGCAAAAATGTAACTGGAAGGTTTTTGTTGTGAAGACTTCAAATAATTTTTCTTCTAAATTTTTCTAGCCCAAAAAAGAGAAACAAATGTCTAAGTCATTCATCGTTGCAAAGAAATTCTTCAATGTTATTTTTATTAATTCACCATGGAAAGATGTTTTATTACCTAAAATATTTTCATGGAGTTTACTCATTGTGATTTTCTTGGTGACTTAACAAGGAAGAGATCACTATCAAAGGAAGAAGTACTAATCTATAGTCACATACTTTTCATGTATTCATAAAAAAAAAGTTGTCTATTATGATATTAAATCTGACTAACATTTTGTTTTCCTTAAGAGGGAAGATAGTGTAAATTACTAACTAAAGGTTATTAATTTTGAATTGTCCAATACCATAGAAAAGACAAATTCTGATTTCAAGAAAATCAAATTTAAATATATATTTTTTACATATTACCGATAATTACAATTGTTCTATTAAGTTAATATTTGATATTTACTAACCATTGTTCTCTCTAGAATTTTTACATTATTGTTTTAAAATTGTAAGATTTTAGTATGTTTCTTACATCAAATAAATCTTAACACATTATCACGTTAGGAAAGCAAATTAGATATAGAGTGTTATTAGTAACTTATTAAGATTTGTTTCTCCTGCACAAATAACTACTATTATACCTCAATCTATAATATGTTTTTTTTCTGAATAGTTATATTATTATCTAGTTAATAATAAAATCTACTATAACAATGTGTCAGTTACACTCACCTGGTTTGTACAACATTGGTCTTTTAACAATGTCCTTACGATTAGTTTTTACACGAGCTGCTCATCATGAGTATAATAAGCAATAAATAATAAATGAATAAAAACTAATACCAATAAAATATACCAAATGTTTATGAATAATATTACTTTCTTTGGTAAATTATTTTTCTTTTATGATATACATCATTCTTAAAATAATTTATTAATTAAATAAATCATTTGACAAAATTATTCTTATTTAAAGATTTGAATAAATTTCAATTTATTTAAGCATTTTAAGTGAGACATTAAAGAGGTGGTGCTGTAAAACTATTTTTTTTTATTTCATCAAAAGGACATGTTAAGATAAATTAAAATCTATTGAAACATAGTGTATATATATATAAGTAAAATATAAAATAATTTAAATTAAATATGTAAATTTGTTAGTTTTTTAATAATTATCTTGAATTTATTTATTTATAAATTGTACAAGTTTTTTTTTAACAGATGCTAGATCATCAGAATAGAAGACTGTGCCTACTTAAAATAAAAATTTGTCCAAATTGTGAAGCAGCTGGAACTCTTTTGCTAGTCTTAAGGTACTTGCTTAGCTAGCATCTTCCTCTTTATTTCCAAAATGAAAAAACCAAAACTAGAGAAGTGTTCCATTGCAAAGTCTTTGAACCACCGACCTTTGCTGAAAAGTATAAATGGATACTTTACCCTGCATCTTGGACAACTAAAACAATTCACCAAAATCAAGGGATCATATAACCTTTTGTAGAGGACAGTGCCCTTTAATTTTTGTCAAATAATTTATTGTAAATAGGAATAGCATTAGTTGCTTCTGTGAGGTTTCATCTAATAGTTGCTTCTATTATCAAACACAGAAACTGATCTTCTTTTTCTTAAATACCACTCTCTTCATTCTTTATCTAAAGCATGAAAACCTATTGGATAAGACTCCCCAACAAGAAGATTACCATATGAACACCACTACATCTATACAACATGTTAATTATAAAAGTAAAACCACCATTTACCCAACATCATAAAGCTACTTTCAATAAAAAATACTTTATAATTCAATAACAGATACCAATTGAATTGGTTATTGTAAACAATGTTAGTTTTTTATGCATTCCTCATTAGGAAAAAAGCCAGGGGTGTTGAACAGATTCTTTGGTAAAAAGAGGTAAAGCAGGTATGTTAGCCACTTTTCTTTTACTTCCCTGAGGGAATGCTGTGATGTTATTTGAGCTCCATCCATTTTGTTCTCTCAGAAAAGTTAGAAGTGGGAAAAGAACAAAAAAAAACAGAACATGAAACAGACAGAGTACATAGAGAAGAAGATGAGGAGCACTCATTCTCACAGGTGTTACATTCACATACTTATAGAAATCTTTAGTTAGGATAAAAATCAATCAGAAACAATTTTAGTGTTCGCATTTAAGAGTTAAGGTAGCTAATATTTAAATTAAAAGTTTTACTATCTCAAACTATTTATGATTACAGGTCAATGTTAAAACTTTAGAGTATTGGTCTATATAAATATATGAACAATATCACACGAATATGATGATGAGTTGCTGCTGCAGCATTTTAGTCTATATCTATGTTCCAATATAATTCACTATATACTTCCCAATCTAATTGTAAGGAAGAAAAAAAAATCCAAAGAACAAAAAAAAGATTGAAATAACTGAAGAAGATATCAGTGATTAGATTTAGATCAGTAACGAGTGTCCCTTCTCCTAGTAACCCGAATATAGCAAAAAACAGCAGCAAAGATGGCAGTAACAAGCCCTCCAATGATGACACCTCCACCTGCCACTGACTTGTCAGTGGAATGGTGCTTTCCCAGCCTTCGAATCTGTGGAGCCTCAGCTGATTTAGGCTCATCACTTTTCTCTTCTGATGATGGTTCATGTTCTGTGGCACCAGAAACGGCAACTTTGTTATCAGTCTTCTGATCGTGAAGCTGAACTTGTGTTTGAGTTTTATGCTCAAAAGGGTTCAACACTGGGAGTGGAGCCTGTCCCTGATGAGACTCGTGAGCAGTGACATGAAGTGCCAAGATTTGAGCAAGTAGCAGAACAACCACACCAAGCTTGTTCATTGTGTTACTTGGAGCAAGTAGTTTTTAGTATTGGAAGGTGTGAGAAAGTAGGATTTTTGGGTTATAGGGATGGAGTGAAAGGAGAGTGCAAAGGAGAGAAAGTCCTAAATATTGGATGAGACTTGGGGTGGTTAAATAGAGAGGGTGTGGAGTTTGAGAAAGATCCAATGGATGGTTATGATATGATCTTGTTCTAGGGATGAACATGTGGCTGGGCAAGTGAAACTGGGTCCCTTGCAATTGCATTCTATATGTTATTATCTCTCAAAAGATTGATTGTAACAGTTTGGCTTTAGCATTTAAAGATTCATAGCTGGCTTTCTAATTCAATTTAGACTACTCATTGATGGAGACATAGAAATATAATACTTTTGAAATAATATTTTTTAAATCAAATTAAATATTCGCTCATAATATATTTTGGCTTAAATGTTTTCTTATAAGTATAAATAAGTGACGGTACACCAATAGCAATTATAAACAATCATGTTGATAGTACAAATGTTCAACTTTATTGATGAATATAAATTTCAATTACAAAAAATTAAGCTATTTATAACAAATTTCAATCACTAAGATAGAATTAAAGGAGTACAGTTTATTATTATTAATCAAGTCAGAGAGAGAAAATGGAAGATATAGAGAGAGAGAAAATAGATAAAATTGATTTATTTAATATTCCCTAAATCACTTATATAGATAATGTAATATATAGGTAGAGTATATATGGTGCATGATAATTACATAGAATAATTGAATTAGGTAGTATGGTTAACATTCCTCTGTAAACTTATGATGGAATTTTTCTTAACCATAAGTTTATTGCGAATATAGCTAAAACTAAGACCAGAAATGGGTTTTGTGAATACATCAACCAATTTGAAAACGAGCATGAATATGAGTCAAAGAGATGTGCTTGCGTTGTATTTGATCACGTACAAAATGGATTTCTATGTCAAAATGCTTTGACCTGAAGTGCATCACAGGGTTAGAAGAGAGGATAATAGCTCCAAGGTTGTTTGATAAACTTTTTGGTAAACTTTTTGGCAGATACGTAGTTCAGATAATAACGATTGAAGCCATAAATATCAGCCAATACAACAACAATCTCATGGTACTCTGTTTCAGTGATACTTCTTGAAATTGCTTTTTGGTTGTGTGAGGACCATGAGACTATGTTTGTGCCAAAATACACACAGTAGCCTGTTATTGATTTTTTGTCATCTATATCACTAGCCCAATTTAAGTAGCAGAAGCCCTCAATATTGGTATTGTTGCTACAGTTGATAATGAGACATTGATCTAATGCACCTTTGAGATGCCTTAAGATCTACTTGACTGCCTTCCAATAATGATCATGAGAATTGTGCATGAACTGGGTTACCTTATTCACAGAAAAAGCAAGTTTTGAACGGGCAATAAGAACATACTGAAGAGCACCTATTGTTGATTTGGGGATCATGAAAAACTTTAAGGAGGTGATAATGGGTGTAGGTTGTGGATTGGACTCAACCATGTTTGTTCGTTGCAAAAGATTTTGAATATAGTGTTGTTGCGACAAGTGCAAAGTTCCATCATAAGCATGGATACTTCAATATCAAGGAAGTGATGTATAGGACCAAGATCTTTTAGAGAAAAAGTATAACTAAGAGTGGAAATAAAAGCCTTGACATTAGCAGACACGAATCCAATATCGTCTACATATATATGAGAATAAACAATGAACAAAAGTGAGTGAATCGAATAAACAGTGATGGATCATTAGTTGTGAAAGTAAAACCAAAATGTTGAAAGGTGATACTTAGCTTTTGGTACCATGAACGAGGTGCTTGTTTGAGGTTGTAAATAGCTTTGATAAGCTTAAAAACTAGATGAGAATTGGAAGTTACAAAATCTGGTGGTTTTTGCATGTAGACATTCTCATGCATATCACCATTTAAAAAGGTATTATTGACATCAATTTGATGAATTTTCCATTGTGCAAAAATGACATGAGCAAACACCACTTTGATGGTAGCATACTTGATGGCAGGACTAAACTTCTCTAAGCAATCAAGTCCTTTAGTTTGATTGTACCTCTTTGCCACGAGATCGTGCCTTGTGTCGTTGAAACGTATCATATGTATTATACTTGTTCTTAAAAATCCATTTGCACCCAACAATGTTTGCTCCTGGGGGCAGAGAAGTCAAAGTCCAAATTCCATTGGTGATCAGAGAACGATATTCATCATGCATGGCTTGATTCCATTGAGAAGAATGAAGAGCAACTTTGAGATTAACAAGTTAAGAATGAATAGAGACCATGGATGCAGTATGTACTTTTGGCTTGAAGATGCCAAACTTTGTGCGAGTGGTCATGATTTTGACGTGATAAAAAAATAGTAGTATCTGTGGTGGTGAAAGAAAGTGAAGATGTGTGATTTGGTAATGGTGAGGTGGGTAGAGCAATATGATAAGAAACAACTGTAGGAGTAGTAGATGTAAGAAGCATAGTTAAAATAGGACCAGCATTTAAAGACACATGATCCTCATCAGATTTTGGCAAAAACAACATGGCGAGATATATGTGTTTTACCAGTAGAAGAAAGACAAATGTAGCCTTTGTTACATAAGCTATATATAGCCAAGAAATAAACAACAAGAAAAGCTAAAATATAACTATTGTTGATTATATGGACGAAGGAGAGGATAACAAGCGCAACAAAAGCTTCTGAATTTAGTATAACCATGTTTCTTATGAAAAAGAAGTTCATGAGGAGTCTTACCTTGTATGACAGGAGAAGGAAGTACATTGATAATCTGACTAGTCACAAGAGTTTAAGACCACGGATAATGGCAAGAACTTAATAACGCCAGAGAATGAAATTATCTTCGTTAAGTTTAAGACGGATAGAGATTGTAAATTGTTGAATAGAAGCATAAGCCATTTTGGTAGGGGAGGGAAGAACTTCATAAGAAGAAGTGGAAGACCAAACCATGAGTAAAAAAAACTAGCTCATGATACGATGTGAAAGTTCCTATGCAGACCACGCTTGATGCGGGACAGGGGACCCTATATAGCTCAAGCTCTGTGTTAACAGCTTTATCCTTTTTTTGTCTTACATATTTGTTTGTTTAAGCTACGAACGTTATTTTTTGTATATGGGTTGAAACACCCCTAAAATGTCTCATTTTATTTCACTAATTTATTGCTGATAAAAAAAATAATACTATGTGAATGTGAATAAGAGAGAGAATGAGTGAAAGACATAGAAAGAGAAAACAGATAAAATTTATTTATTTAATATTCATTTAACCACTAATAAATAGAACTAATATATAAGTAGAGTATGCATGGTGCCTGACCGTTAAAAAAAGAATAATTGAATCGGGTAGTATGGTTAACAAATTCATCTTTATTATTTTGCGGAATTAAGGTCTACCCAAAATAGAGTTGATTTATAAAAATAGTTGAGAAATATAGAAACACAAAAATTAAATTATCAGCAAAACATAAAGTAAATATAGAAAGTAATAGATTGGATTAAAAAATAAGAGAAATAAATAAATGTAATGAAAGGAAAAAATAATTAATAGTAAATATTATAAATTTTAGTTCTCATGTTAAAATCGATTGATGAAACTATCAATTGTCAACGCACGTCCCCACACGAATAAAAGAAATGTGAGTTTATATAAATAAACTTTTACCAAAATGTTATCATGACCTTTTAGGATATATTATTAATTTTATAACCTTTCTAAAATTTGCATAAAGCATTGGTTATGAATGATGTTGTATTGTACGGTGCCGATATTCCTTTGGCCTAAAACAATTGTACACTTATAATCGAAGATAATCTAAGTTCATTCGGTTGATGTGGACGAAATGATTCTCAAATTTATCGAGCATCCTTTGTATAATATAATTAGCATCATTATAATACAAAAATGTTATCCTAATATCCATATTAACTTGATAATTTGTTCTAATCAAAAGGTCCCCACTACAATACTAAAAATACGTACTTATCAAATAAATATATGTATTAATATATGTATTGAATAATATTTATTACTTTCACTACAACATTATAAGATTTAACTTAGACATTGAAATATTTTTTTAGATATCTAACTTCCTTGACCAAAGACCAAAACTCAAATACTTTGCAAACTTGATGTACCTAGAAGAAAAAAAAAAACACTTCCCTGCCTAAAAAACATGTTACCCCTGAAATATGTTTTTGGAAAGTAAGTAATTATTTTTTTCTCTTATTAACTATTCTTTAGAGTTTATTTCCGGTATTTGTTAATGCCATTCCAGATAATCTTATATTTTTTTAAATATATTTAAGAAATTTAATATTAATCAATATATAAAGACAACGTAGAAACATAATCTCATAATATTAAAGAATGCATGTAAACTTAAAATAATATATTGAACATATATATAAAGACAAAGTAGAAATATAAATTATAGAAAAATGTATGATCAAAAAATGGTAAAAAGATTAAAAGTTAATGGACATAAATATAATTTCTAGAAGGTAAAGTAAATGGTTTTAAAAGATGAAAGAACTCTATCAGTCAGTAGGCATTGTTCTTCTCAATATAACCTTGAATTCTTTTATTTATAAGTTCTTCTCAATGATTACTAATCTTAATGGATACATGGGATTTCTACTTGACAATTACAATCTACAACATGTAAATGATGTGTCATTAAATACTTTGATCTTTGATACCTTTTCAATACTCTATTCTTCTATCTCAAGCTCAATAGCTAGATCAATCACTAGCATCTAAGGTATTGTTTGTCTGCTTTGGAGGTTGATGTTTCGTTATGGTTTTGTTCTTAAAAGACATCTCAGAAAGTTGAGGGATGAAGGTGTATTTAAATTGTCTTTGACCTCGACTCCTAAGCGATGTGAGACTATATATTGGCGGTATCGGAACAAGTCCCCAGTCGAGAGTTAAGGGAAAGCCTTTATGATCCCCATAGACGACACCAATATAATCTCACATCGCTCAGGAGTTGAGTCTAAGGACAGTTTAAATACATCTTTCTTCCTCAACTCTCTCAGACACATTTTAAGGGCAAAACTGTGACGAAGCATCAATCTCCAAAGCAGACAATACCTCGAATGCGATAATTGACTTTAACAATGTTATCTATCGGGGTTAAGGTAGGAACATATATTAATAAATTTTATTATCCATTATAAAACTGTCATTAAATTATTAAGAAAAATCCAGTCTTACCAACATTATCATCTCATAAAGACTGCTACCTATGAAAAGTGAGAAGTAACAGCAGTTTAGGTTGTGCATATGGTTGAACTGGAACTTGTATTTACTGCTGCAACACATTTGGAGAAATAGAATGAATAGGTATATATGCACAGAGAAGGTTTTTGTTTTTTCCAATTTCTCTTTTTGTAGTTGGGAAGAAAACGAAAGGAGTAGTTGAAATGGAACTATATATAAGTAGCATATATGGCTGGAAATTAGCAGGTGGCACAGGTGTATTCATTCATGAATGCTTTCACTTCCTATCACTTTCATCAAACCATGTAATCAATGTTCTATCCATTAGCCACTACTGTATTACATTACACTATGCCTCTTAAACTCTGTGGACAAAACTTATCAATTATAATTAAGTCACACTAAATACTAACTACTCATCTTATAGTCTTGTTCTTTTCCCATACCTTACCACTAGGTTAATGAAACTAAAGTAAGAGAAATAATCTCTTTAATATTGTATAGAATATATATATATATATATATATATATATATATATATATATATAGTTTTAAATTAACAAACACTGTTAGTATATGTTTGAATAATTTAAAGGAAAATACACTAACTGATCGGTATTGTTAGCTAGGGTGTTAATTAAATATTTAAAGTAGAAATAGTTTAATAACAATTGTTTTAAATTTAAATTTATCAAACATTACAATTTTAATAAGTTAGTTTTATAGATTTAAACAAGACTTTGTACTCCTCAACTACATAACCCATTTCTAGAAATCTACCCTCACAAGTCAAAGAAGAGACAGTAATTGAATCTAGGGTTTAGACTTGCTTGGTTTTGAGCTATACAGCTCAATATCTCCTACAATCCACTTCTAGAAAATTATATATCCTATTCAGAGATTGCGGGAAAGTTATAGATTATATATAAATAATTAATGGACAAACTTTTTTATAAATAAATAAAAGTTCTTTATAAAACAAATTTCGTGTATTTATAAATTAATTTATAGAAACTCTTTTCTATAACTTTTTTTAAATTTTTCATGAAAAATTATTTAATTATTTTGTATTTTTCTCTTATAAGAATATTAACATAAAATATGAGGAAGATACCCGTAATATAATTATTAACAACAAAAATTGTTCTCCACATAATATTTTCTATTGTGGGCTTTTTATATGTAATTATTTACAATTTCATTCGTCAATCCTCCTCCCCAAATATTCATACATTAATTAATTTAATTCAAATAAAAAAAATAAAATGAAAGACACATAAAGCCATGACGGTAGGATAAGAAACCAAAACCATTCATGCCTCACACAATCTATGGTTAATTGATGCCGGTTGTTGGGATATGCAGAAACCATGTAAACTGAATAATGGGCTAATATTATATATTAATATCTTATGTTAATTTATTATATATAGTTGAAAAGGTTTTATGTGAATATAAAAATGATTTTGAAGGAAGTACAAATGATAAAAAAAGAAAAATACGAGACACGCGTCAATAGTAATGTCTTAGGTACATTTAATTAATATATGTTGTGCTGTGCCTTCAAATGTGTGTCACAAATGGGAGTAAATGGAATTAAATTATTGTGGCGGCAGGGGAGTACTTTGTTGTGTGATATGACTGTGGAATTAACACTGTCTCACTTTTCTTTTTCTGTTTTTTACATATATATATGCTGGTCCAATAAAAAAAATCATATGAAAATTATGTGTTTACACCGACTTTTGGGTTTTGTTAAAATAATTTTTTTTATTTTATTCTTTAAGTCTTTGTTTAGATCAAAGAATGGAAAATAAAATAATAAAAAAGCAAAAAAAATATTTGAAAAAATTTTAAAAAGGGGAAAACGGTAAAAAAATTGTAAGTGTTTTGAAAGAAAAAAAAATATAGATTGTGGTTTACGTGATCACCAAAGTACCTTTGGTTTTAAAAATTAAATATAATTTTTTTTACATTTATAGAAAAAATATAAATATAATAAAGTATGTGAAAGAGTATTAGAAATCTAAGTGTAAAATTGAGTTTGTATTATACTATGAAAACATTTTTAGGGATGAAAGGATATCATTTATGACGATTGAAAAATTATTAGTTTCAAGGATATTAAAATGGATAAAAAAATGTGAAAATATGAGATAATTTATTATAAAATTTGTAAAAGTATCACTCTTGACACGCTTTATTTAGAAGAATTATTTTATAAAATTTGAGATAAACTATGATGTTACTTATGATTTTTCTTACAAAGATGAAACTGGTGTGGTTGCCGACTGAGAAACCTTCCCTACATTGTGATCGGGATTTTCTCCTTCAGGGCCCTCTGCTCCTCCCATTTTTCTCGTGGCTACTTCACCAACTATGTCACGCATCGATCAAGGAGTAGCAATGAATGTGAGGTGGGTCATAAGTCATCTATCAAAAAGTGTAAAATTATTGATTCGTTTTTGGTTTCTCCAGCATAACTCATATCCTGCACGGACTAACAATGAAACGGAATAGATTGACATGCTTATCCGCATAAATAAAAAAATAATTATTATTTTTTTTTATAAAAATTATACTCATTAATTCATTATTACAGTCATATTTATTTTATTTTTAAAAAAATAATGTACTAAGAAATGAGATGTTTTATTTTAATTATTTAAAATAGTTAGTATTAATAGTCATAATGAATTTAGTTTTAAGTAAACTCTTATATTTAAAATTTGTTAATAAAAGAATAATATAAAGAAAAAATTACAATAGGATAATTAAAAAATTAGTCATCTTCATTAAAATATTTTGTCCCAAAACTTTGATAAGATACTCTTATACATTTACACACATATATAGGAAAAAAATATATGTAAAACAAAACTTTAATTATTTTTAATCAAGCCTTCTAACCATCTTCATACTTGAATTTATATTTTTATGAACGGGCCCGTGGGTTACTGAAATGAGTCCGCACTTCTAATGTAAGGTGGACCAACCCGACCCATATTTTGCAACTCAAACGTAAGACATTCCTATGTGGAACGGGTCAACCCGCATTACCACCCCTTAACAAAATATATTTTAAATTAAAAAGGAAAAATAAAAAAGAAAGTTTGGATTTTTAAAAACTAGAAAAATCAGAAGAGGGTTTAAGATCTCCAACAATGAAAGTTTTCTTTATGGGACTTTTTATGGCGTATAAAAAAATGATTTTGATATTGAAAATCGAATTTCGATTAAAATTCTACAAATAAATAATACTATTGTTTGTTGCAAGAAATAATTGTTGGAAATAAAAATAATTTTCTTAAATATTATGAATATTTCATTGTTGAGAGTTAAATAAATAATATTTTAATATTAAATTTTGATTAATTCGAGTTAAGAAATAAATTTTAATATTTTATTATTATAATTAAATGTATAATTAACCTAAAGAAGTTTTAAATAGTTATTAAAAATATTTAGAAAACTTTCGCAAGCTAATCCAGTTTTAATGAAAATCGCTAATAGTTTTAAAAACTACTTCACAATTCACTTTTGTAAAGATTTAAAATAAAGTAAATAGGGATAGCTTAATCAATAGAGAAGTGTTATAACTCACACACAAGAGCAAGTTAGAGAGGAAGAGGAGAAATATTACTTGTATAGCATTATTGAAAACGTACATGATTTTATATGGAAAAAAGAAAAATATCTACTAATTCATAGATACTAATTCAGATAATGTTGATATAAATATTATAATAGAAAAAATTCTTAAAGGGCAAACATAAAAGCGAAAATTCTAAAATTGTTTCATTTTTCTCCTATTACCACTCTTCCTTAAAACCATTAAAAAAAACTTGAAAGGGCTAAAGACGGACACTAATCACAAAAAGTCCACGCAAAGATGCAATTAACGTGGGCTTTGCCTTCACACAACTTTGAAGCTAATATCGTCGCAATAAGTTGGCTTGCGTGGGCTTTGCCTACAAGTTGCCAACACAAAAAATTACAAATGTTAACCTAAGCGGGGGCTTAGCTAGGGGGACAATAAAATTAGCGTGGGCTTAACCTTGGATAAGGGGACAATAAAATTAAAAACAAAGCGTAGGCGGGACAATAAAATTAGAATAAAGCGAGGGTTTGACCTTGGTAAAGTGACAATGAAATTAAAATGGACTTAACCTTGGATATGTGGACACATTTTTTTTTTGTATGCGCTATTTTTGGCAGCTATTGAACTTCACTTTTAAATAAAAGTTTGGATTTTAAATATTAAATATTAATATTTTTCATTTTTTTTTTTTGCAATAGCATTAAAAAGAAAAAAAACATCAATGAATTGATAAGTTAAAAACTAAAAACAAAATTAACGAATAAATTATTATATTGATGAATAAAAAGTGTTTAAGCACCGGAAGATGCACATTAATTAGTTAGCTTGGTTATCTTAGTGATTTCATTATTCTTCTTCTTAGGTTTAGGCTTTGTTGAAATGTCTTCCATTTGCGCTGCTTACTAGTTATGTTTTATTGAAACATATGCAATGAAAAAACTATCATTTTAATACATTTAAGAAACTTTGTTCTATAATAAACATAATCACGCTTTCCGCACACGCTTCAGCTTTCACCAATTTTAAAACAAATTGATTCAAAGCAAATTCAAATGAATCACCTTGCTCGCTGGACTCACATCTTCACCAAAACAGCTAACACCAAGTATTGATTTCAGCTGGAACAGTTCAGTATCAACAGTTGTATTGAGACAACAACACACCACAATTTTCAATTCTGTATCAGAAACACCAATTTTAGTAGTTTTGTAATTTTAGCAAACACTTTATCTGCTTCAATTCATAGAACATTCTTCAAATTACATCACCACACCAATTCACAGAATGCTTCAATCAGACTACATCACAGCACCATGTGCAATTCATCAAACAGTTTATCTGCAGTTTTAACAAGTACACAAATTATTGATCCAATTTGTTTGGCAATTCCAGCAACCAATGCATTACCAACCAGCAACAAATCACATAATTTCGTTTCCGACAACGTCTTCTGCTTTTCAGTTTCGCACCAAACTGCTTTGCACAAAGGAATCAGTTCTTCACCGAGCCAACAAATTCACTCGCGAATCATCAACTAAGCTTGAGAAATTATCTCGTGCATCAATGAGCTCGTATTCTCCGTTAAGCTTCTCCAATATCGCTCTAGAAAACGAAGAACAGTGAACGCAAAAGGCAGAACCAAAAATCGTCGGAATCGAAAGTGAAAGCGGAAGAAGAACATACATAAACCAATTTCGACTAAGAGCAAAAGGAATCGAAGCTTTTGATTCTGTTTTTGGACTTCCAATTCCAGTTTCGAATTCTCCTCCACAACCAC
>Ga0123342_1005605_pt1 | contig 18053 bp, 11 predicted proteins | sample Turbeawhitnodule_FD_89960 | JGI IMG/M metagenome (GOLD analysis project Ga0123342, IMG submission 89960) | Root nodule microbial communities of legume samples collected from Mexico - Turtle bean Mexico white nodule | ecosystem: Host-associated > Plants > Roots > Nodule | place: Mexico: Nepantla...
AACTCTAAATTAACCATAAACATCAAAATCAGTCATTATGCCTTGTTTACTCCCAGTAACTTTTTATACAAGCATTAATTAAATTAAGTATATTAGGTTTTCTTTAAATATATATATATATATATATATATATATTCTTTAGTATATGATTAAAATAATATATCATATAATAATATTTAACACAATTGATTCAGTTATATATTAAATCAGTTTTAAAGTATTAAACTGCAAACTAAATCGAACGAGTTAGTTCTAAAAAATAAATTCAAATCAATCTAAATTTTTTTTTTAATTGATATCAAATTGTTTTTATTAGGTTTGGCAATACGGGTTAGTCCGACTCCGCATAGAATTTGTAGACTGATTTTTCTAGCCCACACTGCATAACGGTTTGCCGGCGGATCTACGGACCAGTCTGCATAAAAAATATTTTTAAAAAAATAATTAAAATTTTTGATTTTTTTATTTAGATGCATTAGGTAAATGGTCTCATAATATTATTTTCATGAGACATGCGTAGTAAGATGTTATTAAAATTTTCGAAATGTGAAATACGAGGCTATATAAAAAAAAAATATTGGAATGCAAAAAAAAATTAAACATTTTAAAATTATGCGGCCAACTCGCCCTGCACTTAACCCGCGCGAATTGCGAGTTATGTAGAACGGGCCTAAACAGATTCATGAATTGAAATAAATAACTCACTCCGCATTGTTTTTAGCAGGCCACGAGCCGACCCATATGACCCGCCACACTTTTTCATCCATTTCTTTATCAAATTTCAATTTCAATTACCCATACTCTTACATTTATGACTACATTAATAAACTTACGACATTTCTTTTTGAGTAAATAAATTAGGTAGATATATATTAAAATATAATCTAAAATAATAAAATGCTCAATCACACAAATTAAATATTAAATTGTCGTAATACAGTGACACTTACAAATATGGATAGAATATAACCTACGAACTTCTCTGCCAAAATTCACAATGGCCATTCTTAACTTCGCAAACGTGGGAACTTAGTTTATTGTCAAAGTTGTCATCATATTTATTATTTTTATTTATATTTCTTTTCACTATATTGAAGGTCCACGAGTTACACATCAGAATCCCATTTTAAGGGAGTTGACAAAATATTAATAATAAATAATAAATTTATTCTATTACAAATTGAGTATATATATATATATATATATATATATATATATATATATATATATATATATATTATATTATATTATATTATATTATAGAGGACGTGATACTAATGTTTAGAATAAACATATGATAAATTGTGAACACTCTTATCAATTAACATATGATAAATATTTGTTTATTAATTAGTGGAGTGCTTTATTACCGACAATGATAAAGTGTGTAAAAATTAACAATAAAAAAAAGAGTAAATTTCGCATGTGATAATTATAAATGTACGATTAACTAATTTTGTACTTTCTTCCCACTTGCAAATTTCTGTAACCGGCGAAGACTTCTCATCAAATTTCGTATTAGTGGGAGAAAGCATCTTTTTGTGTTCAAACTCATGATAACTTCATTGTCACATCACCACATTCTTAAAACACACAATTGTGTGTTAATTATAGTAACTATAGTTGTCTCATAAAATAATTATATAATTATTGTTGTTGATATATATGGTTAGGAGAATCATGAACTTAATGATGTTATGAAATCATTCAAATGTTTCACAATAATTAGCACAATAGTAAAATAAAATAATCACATTTACATAGGTGAGACATTTGACTTCATATTTTCTTTCTATGTTTTCTTTTGTAACGAGAAATGAAATTTGGACACTCCTATTAAATGACGTGTCGGTGTCGGATACTCATATCGGACACCGACACTCATATGACACTTGTAGAATACATATCTATGGAGTGTTTAATTCAAAAAATATTTGTTATATTTCTAACAATTTTAGTACGTTTTTAACACAATTTTAAAAAGGAAAAATACATTAATTTTCTAAAAACTCAAACTTATTATATAAATTTTTATTATGATTATAAAAATAAGAAACAAATCATTTTGAACCAGTTATGAAAAACATTTTTTTCTCCAAAAAATAAACAGGGACATACTTTGCACATAAATATTTATTGTCAATTTATATAATTCATAATTATATAATATAGATTCGTGTCCCCGTATTCTACATTTTAAAGATTATATGTATCTTCGTATCCGTGTTTGTGTCGTATCAGTGTCCGTATTATCATTCACGGCAATGTAAAATATAAAAAAGTAAACTAAACGTGTAAATATTTTTTTCACATTGTGATTTAGTTTACAAAGGATTTTTCACTTTACAATTTTAACCAAAAACAAGAAATATGAATTTGATGTGAAAATAATGAATTATCTCATACAGTAAGATTTATGAGTTAAAATATATAGGAGCAAATAATATGAAATAATAAAAAATAATGAAAATATTACATTATATATATTTTAGCGAGATGGCTAAAAAAATACATAAAAACATTCAGGGTGTTGCTTTCTAAACCCCATGATTTTCGTCTGCACCTTTTACATAAATACTAAAGGAATTCAATTTATAAAATAAACCGATAACAATAATAATTTTTTTTCTTTTTAAGAACACCAAAAATAAAATATAAAACATGGTAGGAATCCTAAATCTAAACACTAACAAGCTAACACACCTTGTGGCACTCTCAGTTTCTTCTATCAAGTACATTTACCAAAATACTATTATCCATTATTTAAATAAAATATTATTCCTTTCGAAACGTTAAAAACCTTTTAGATTGCCTATTTCTATTTAGGATAAGCTCCTGAATAATATATCCAAAAATATACTTTGAATTTATTGTTTTTAAAAAACTTGTAATTATTATTTAAAAAGTAATATTTGTGATTAAGATAACCAAAATGACTTCTCTCATAATATAGTTCCAAATTAATTTTGTAGTTCATAATATAGTTCCAAATTAACTACCAAAGTGTTATGAGAATTGTACTATATGGTTGAAAAGTAAGTTCACAAAATATGTATTAGACATCGATCAAGCATGTTTCGACATACAGACATAACTTCATGTTTAATCATCAAGTCAAAATATCATTTAACACTTATGTCAGACTAATATAAGATTAATAGTGAGAGTCGTAATAATAAAAAACTATACCTCAAAAGTCCAACTCAACTCTATAAATAGATTACACCTAAACCAATGTACACATTTAATAACATTAATTATCCTCAACCTTCGAATACTGAATCCTAATTTAAACGTCGAAAGAACTTTTTGCAGGAACCTCCTTTTAACTCAGACTGAGATCGAGACTTGGGAAAAACAAAAAACCAAAGACCAAATTTACATAAAAACACACGTTATAGAACAGTAGGGACTACAACTACCAATTCTATGATTAACAATGGTTATGTCTACAAAATACTAAGACTACTAAACTAGGGTTAACTATAAACTTTTCTTGTCATTATTTTCACTTATATATGTGAATTTTAGGTTAACATAGATTGACCTGTATACCAATGGACATATCCTAACACCTTCCCAACTCTTACAAACACAAAAATGACACTTTAGTAACTTTAGTAATTTTATAAGCTATGAGGTTGCAAAGGAGAAGACTTCGGAGGAAATCTTCATAATATTTCTAAAGCTTTGGTTTAACTCCACTGTTTAGTAATCCATTAACTGACCTCACTTAATGAGATAAAACGTTCATGTTATCTAATTATTTCAAACCTTAATACAAAGATCTGTTTACTTTTATAACAAAAAAAACCACTTTAAAAAGCCATTTTACTTGTGATTTTTAACTAGTTAAGATGTTAAGAGGTAACTAAAAGACTAGTAAACTGAGTAAAAAATTTCATTAACAGTACCCGTGTATTAAACTCAACGTCCAAACAACAGAAGAAAACTACTATCTTTATACAATACAATTCATCCAAAATGAACAAACATAAAAAGTAAAAAAAATCACAATCACTAAGTGATAATGAGTGATGGTTTTCAGTTTTTTAAAATATAAAGCAGACATACTATAATCAAAAGTAGTAAAACTTTTTAAAAAAAACTTGCTAACACCTAACGCAATAATCAATCACAGGATTGGTGTCCAATCTTTGCACCTTAATGGTACAAGTAATAGGTAAATTTGCCACTGCTTCTCTTTTATATACTTTGTGGTTGCAAATTGAAACGTTAACATCAGAAAAAGCAAGCTTTGTGGGGGTTGCAATTAGTGATTCGGGTACCAAAACATGCCTTTTATGCCCTCAGGGTCAGCTTCAAAGCCTAAATTGCGATAAAATTCCACAACTGCATTCAATGGACAAAAAAGCAATTATTGAGACTCCAAGCTGCCAAACAATACCAAACTACATTCCCAACTAGAAGGGAATTAGGCACTGAATATAAGAATAGCATTGGTCAAGACTAGAGGCAATGATACAGTAAAAGAAGAATATTGTCAAGAAAGTTAAATGTGTAAGAATATTCCCAAATGAAGGCTCTATAGTGTAGCCCTTTAAATTTATGGCATTGCTTTGTATCCACTTAAAACAAACCATGGAAAGCATGACACAAGCCCACAAAATAACAAAGCACTTGTAATAACATGAATGATACTATGCATATTTTGTACCTTGACTATCTGCAAACAGAGTTATATTGCCAATGTCCCTTTGCAGAAGAGCTCTAATCAGTTTCTCTATAAGAGCTTTACCAAGACCTTGGCCCTATACAATAAAAACAACATCAATAAGCAGTACTCTAGCACAAAGATAAAGGCCGTTTGGAAGAGCTTATGTACAACTAATTTGGACTTATCTTATAACATTAGTACTTGTGTTGTGTTTGGGAGGACTTTAAAATAGCGTATGACAGGCTCATAAGCTTATTTCAGATTATTTCAATAAGCTCTACAGGATAGCTTAGTTTAACTCCAATTTTCCTTTGATTACGAAAACATCTTATATTATACAATGTGCACTTCTTCAAAAAGACCTTAACTAAGTTGTTTATTCAAATGGACCCTATAGCCATGGTTTAAGCTTACATTGGAACAGACAAAAACGGAGGTACTCAGCCCACTAACGTTTTGGACGTGATGCAGAATGCTCGAATACAGTACCATATGCATTCAACAATTCTTCCAATAAAATTAGAGATTCAAGCATTAACTATCTTCATTCTATAGCTGAATATTTTGGGAATTTTGCATAGTAAGTAAAAATGGACACTGAATGATGTATCAAGTAACACATACACCTACAAAAGAAGAAAGGATGCCAATTCAATATTTACCATGATTTCTACATTAGACTAAAATATATTTTGGTAGCAAACTTTTCGAGTAACTAGCACCAGAGTTTTTATTCAAAATCCATGTTTGGTGACAGAAAATACCTGGTAACTAGGATCAACTAGAACATCCCAAATTGTGGCATTGAAGGCATGGTCAGATGTAGCACGAGCCATGCCAATTAATCTCTTCTGTTCTTCCCCCTCTGTTAAATAACTTCGCCAAGTACACTAAGATGTTCATCAAATAGGTTTAGAAAAAGCTTAACCAGCAAACTAATTGATTTAGACAAGGGCACAACAAGATGCCATACTATTTTTACCTGATCCAGGAGACTTTCTTATAGAATGAAGTGAGGCCACTATATAGCTATTTTTCAAAGCCGCAGCTAATTTTGACAGTGGTCTGCGTGGCCACCCTACCTGTTAAAGTGATAAAATTCATTTTGCCGGGGCGTGAGCATGATAAAATAACAAAGTCTGAGCACTAAACTTTCAGTGATAAAAATTAGACCCTGAATTTGTAAATTATGATGTTAAAAAATGCACTCCCTGGAGGTGTATTAAGGAAAATAAACTAAAGGAAACTACTGTGGTGATTCGTAAGAAAGTCCTAGTGTTGACAAACTAAAGTAACTTAAAAACTAACATGATTTCAGTGCATTGATGACTGTAGAGAAGTGACTTCAAAGCTAGCATGCACACATATCACTGCCTTACAATAGAAATTAGAAAAATCAACACACAACTTAAAGACACATTAGATGCACACCTTGTCACAGAGGGCCTGAAGATCATAAACATCAATATCTCCACCTGAAGAGAATACTATTTGCTCAATTGTTCCATCAGGTTCGGTCTTTTCCACAAGGACAAACTCTTGAGGCAGAGGTTCTTCATCTTCTTCATCTATAGAGGGTGGATCAATGACTTGCATTGAGTTATTCTTCATCAACCTGGACGAGGAAACAAAATCATTATGTCAAGGGTATTTTCAAGATAAGAGATACACTAACCACCATATGTGCACTAGGATGTGTTAGCAATCTTAGAGTTAGAATTAAATAGCAGGAAACACAAACATATAAAATTTGCAAAAATTATAACTCCCAAAGCAACAAAGTGCAACATATTTAATAATACTTATATATTTAGATAACCAATAGCTCATTTTCAAAAGCTCTCTCACGAAGCAGACAAAACTACGTGATTATTTCTTCAAGATAAAGGGAAGCAAATCCACACAAAGCCGTAAAAGATCGATAGGTTTTGAAGAAAACATTTTCTGTTAGTGTCTAATTTTATTGTCTCCTGTTTTCTGAAGTTTATACAAGAAAAAGTTAAAGCAAAAAACACAAAAAAAGATAATTTTATTGTTTGCTATACAAAACTCTGGAAAAATAAAAGTGAAATAAAAGCATTTCTCAAACAAAACATTAAAATTTACGAAATTAAGGCACAAAGTGGCCAATTTCCTGCGAATGTGTATAAGATTTTGTACAATACAAGTATAGGGGCTAGTGCCCTTTTTGTTTTCCTTTCATTGCCAAAATGAAGAATGAAAACTGAAGGTACCCAGATTTAATTGATTCCCAAAATCCAGCCTTGAGCTGAAAAGACTTGAACTTTCTGGTTGCTGCAGCCAACATAGAAATCTACAGTAAATAAATTATGATAAGAAATTGAGACAAGGGAAGAACAAAGACAGTGAGAGTGTATCCACCTGTTGTAGCAAAGGAGTAATTAAGATTGGAAGAAAATAAAAATTGAGTTGGAGTAGAGAGTGCATAATTGGCATGAAATGGAACAGTTGAGAACCTGAAACAAAACATACAGAAATATATAATCATAACAATAAAAGTGAACAAAAAAACAGGAGTACGAGGTGGGAGATAAAGAAAGAGAACCGACGAAGAAGAAATAGCATTGTGATTGAGGGTTAGCATTCTGAGAATGTGAGAGAGCTGATGCGTTCCTTGTCGTTTCAGTCTCGTCCACCCAATTCAACACAACACAACACTCGCATAGTTATTAGTTGATGACTGATGATGCATGTATGTAGATGATAATATGATGATGATGATGATGAGATGGTATGTGTATCTCCCTTGCCAGCCACATTTTCGTGTACTTCTTCTTCCCCTCTCAAATTTGGGCCTTACGATTGGTTTTACATTTACTATTTACACTTTCTAATCACTAAACACACACTCTCTTTTTGTTGATTTTATTGTCAGACTACATTTTTGTGTAGCAACAGAAATAAACACTGCTTTGTATTCTATCTCTAAATTAGTTTCTGCTGGAACTTAATTTACCATCTTCTATGAAGCTTCTCTTCTTAATCACTTTTGTTCTAATGGAATAGGATTAAAATAAAATTTTATTATCTTTGATTGAGAAAAGAATAAGAAAAAAAGAAGTGGAGAAAAGTTGTGTAAAGAAAATTTGAATTTTTTTCTTATACGTTACTCAATTTTCTTCTTTATACTCAAACTCACATCTAGATAATAATTTCAATCTTGATGAAAACTCTATAATTCTGCATAGAAATCTGACTTCTCTGTATATGTTTCTTACTAATAGAAAAAAATTTGTATAAGGTCATATAAGTTTTGTTATTATGTTGTGAACAAAAGTTCTAATTATAGTAAATTATGTTGCTTCAACTATCAATTAGTTTGCTTAACATACTACTTAAATTACAAACATTTCAACATAAACTTTATAAACATGAGTTTTTTAAAATTGAAAAAAAGTTACTTGTACAATAAACTTTCTTCAATCTTATACAACTCATAACTCATATTTGTGATTATATATTAATAAGAGACCTTAGCAAAAACTCCTCTTTTGAGATGCACTAAAAAACCAAGACATAAAACCAACTCATGGAGTGAGGTTTGCACCCATTTATATACTATGAAAGACTCTAATCTCTAGTCGATGTGGGATCTCTAACACACCCTTACGCCGAGACTGCCAACTCGTGCGTGGGACTATATATTATGGGTGGTCCAATAGCGGTCCGATAGCGGGTGGCACGATAGACCCAACACAAACACTCGCTAGGATAGACTTTAAATGGTTCTGATACCATATTAAGAAGTGGACTTTAAGCCTAACTCAACACAAACACTCGCTAGGATAGACTTTAATTTGTATTGGGCCTATCGTGCCACCCACTATCAGACCACTCATAATATGTTATCTCACGCACGAGCTATCACTCTCGGTGTGGGGGGAGTGTTGGAGATCCCACATCGACTAGAGATTAGAGCATTTCATTGTATATAAGTGGGTGCAAACCTCAACCTTATGAGTTGGTTTTATGGGATTGAGTTAGACTTAAAGTTCACTTTGTAATATGTTATCTCACGCACGAGCATAGAAGTTCCAGTGCATCCAAAATTGGAAGTTTTGGAACCTCCAACCTGGCTAGTACATAGAAAGCTTCTTGACTTCACCGAGGATGTGCTACATAATGGAAAACAAAGGCTTTCACACTGTTCGGCAAACCACACTGAAATTGTATAGCTTACATCCAAACTTGCTGGCATTAAACTGTATAATTACATATTTTGAAGTGTGTGAAGGAGACTAGAATAGCATAGCACATTATTAGCGAGGAACAACGGTGGGAATGACACCACTGACAAGATTACTCCCTGACACATGCGCGTACTTGTGTTGATCCTCCCTTGCTGCATTAGATCCTAAAGATGATGAGGATGCCATTTCACCTGAGTTATCTATGCTAACATCTGGGAAACTAGCTTCATGACTTCTTGATGGCATTGCAGCAATATCTTCTAGTTCCCTCACCACGTCTACCATTGATGGCCTCTCCTCTGGTTTTTCTTGGCAACATCTGAGGGCCAGAGATAAAAACTTGTCCAAGCAATGTGATGGATATAACCCCATTCTGCTCTCTATAACGGAATATATCATGCCAGATCGACAAGCCGCATTAACCTGACACCAAATTAGGTACCATTAATGATGTTGGTTTGTTTATCTAGTACTTCTTTCTACATGGAATGGAAATAAATCAGATATATGAGAATTCAAATGTGACATGTTTCTACACATTGAACTAGCACAAAAATAAATTTTCAGTTTAATTTGTATGCATTGTTGGTATGACTTTTGTGAAGATTATTGCAAAAAGAAAAACCTCATCATACGTATTTGTAATTAGATATCATTATAAAAATGTGTTCTACTGTCAATGCATACATTGTTTACTCAAACTTTTCATGATAAGTCTTATGCAATATTTTCAGTGATTAGGTGAACAGATATGGCAGACAGAAAAAGTAATAGAAAGAGTACCTCATTAACAATGTGTTTCCCACGTGAGATTGGCTGCATGCCTGTCAAAAGCTCCAGAAACACAATTCCTAGACCATAGATATCACTTTTGTCTGTAAACTTCTGAGTCAATACATATTCTGGGTCAAGGTAACCCTGCAGGCAAATTACAAAGTAATCGTTATATTTCAGATAGTATTGATTTTCAGTGTCAGGTAAGAAAGGACACAAATTGCAGCAGCACCAAGTATACGATTTAATGATAAGACAAATTTTAACTACACTACATCTAAAATTAAATGGTAAGTGGAATTTGACTATTATGGAGTGGCTCGTACATGAGATTATTAACTAGAAGAGTAGGATATAACAAGCCAAGCAAGAAAATCTCATAATAAAATAGTCAAAATTGCATTGTATCAATTGAAATATTTATTTAAATCAGAAATTTCTCAATGTAAATTCAGGTCTTCAATATTGAAATTGAAATCATTCCAAGTTTTCTTTGACAAACTTACTGGTGTTCCCTTCACAACAGTTGACAGTTTAGTACCAGATCCTTCTGGTGCAAGCAGTGAAAGTCCAAAATCAGCCACTTTAGCTGTAAATTCAGAGTCTAGAAGTATGTTGCTGGCTTTAATATCTCGGTGAATATAGGAGGGTTAGCCTCTGTATGAAGATATAGTATGCCTTTGGCTGCACCCAATGCAATTTTCAATCCCATACCAAAATTTTGTCTTTCCTTGGCTTTTTCACTTTTACCTGCCACAGTATAGTATCTGTTAACTTTGAATCATAGCTTTTAAGCATCATTGAAAACACCACCAATTCAAAATCATGGTGCTGAATTATTATACTATCCTTTGTCTTTCCTTTATGACACTTTTTCACTTCTATCTTTTTGGTTTCTACTAATAAAGATAGAATGACAAAAAAATTATTAACTTCAGTATTGACTACCTAACATGATTTCCTTTGTTCAACATGACTGCCTCAAATATTAGTAGCAAAAGATAAGTATTTTAAAAATCATTCATGTAGACACATAACAACCCTACAAAAAATCTCACCAGTTGTGTCAATACAACAGAGTTCAGATTACAGAAGCTATTTTAAACTTATTACACAAACCCTAAACATTTACCAAGAAGATATTAAAATTGCTTTAGCATATAGTTTCTATGCAAATTAAAACTAGTGAGCAGAAAACATAAAGAAAAAAAGATGATATTCACTAAACAAAACAAGGTGGTAGATATGTATTTTTATTTCCATAGGCAGAATTACTATAATACAGAAAAATCCAACAATTTCATACCAGAAATCCAGTCCCTTAGGGTGCCATTGGGCATGAATTCATAAACCAGCATCTGAACCATCAGAAAGAATATATTAGAACAATATCATTATTACCAATTGTAAACTGTTAGTGACGACTTCATCTTACCTGTGAGGAAACAGAACAGACACACCAAACCAGATAAATATAAAGAAGAAGCATACGAAATGGTTTAAACAGACTAAAGGAGACAAACGAGAAACTGATAGAAAATTTCTATATCTTAACACAACTGCTCTGATAGTTAGATGAAGGCATTTTATTCAGATTCATGCACAACAAATTCTTTCTCACATTTGAATTCTTCAACAAGACTTGCTTAAATTAACGATGATACAGATAACAAAAGTGTAGTTACTAGCAATATGATATGATATTGTATATACCTGCTCCTCTTCTTCATTACAGTATCCAATCAGTGAGACAAGATTTCGATGGTGTAACCTTGATAAAAGTTCAATCTCAGTCAAAAACTCATTTTGGCCTTGTAAGGAACCTTCTGCTGCTCGTTTAATAGCCACAAGTGTTTCACCAGATAAAATGCCTTTATGGACAGCCCCATAACCTCCTTTGCCAACTATAGTTGAGCTGCTAAAATTGTTCGTAGCGATAGCCAGTTCTATGAAACTAAATTCTTTCACACTGTCTATTTTAATATGTACATTAGGGGCTGCAAAAATAAATAGGCATTTAAATCCCATTCTTGAAAGAAATCCAAAATGACACTAGCATAAAGACTTAGAATACTTACACTTATGTTTCCTTGAACTCATGTGCTGATATTTTCCATGTCTTCTATAAAGCAGGAAAATGATCACAGCAGATGTTGCTAAAATACTGGCAACAGCTGATAATAAAGCAGCAAGCAATATGACTGAATTAAGTGTACTCCCGTTTGAACCAATAGCTATAAAAGGAAAGTTTAAATTAGAGAAACTCAGCTAAGGCTAATCAATTCTAATAACAGAGCTTAACTAAAAGGAGAGATCTATAACCAAAGTACAGTTCGTGCTCCAAACGTCACAAACATAAGGTATATACCATTAAAACAAAGATTGATATTTTCTAACAAAGCCTTTGATCAAACCAGATTTGCAATTATCAGTGGTAGGTAAAATATAGAGAATTTATAGCAATTTTTTTAGTAACGATGATTTATAGAGAATTTATAGTGAAATCTCACAGAATTATGCATGTTAAATTGGCAATAACTTACAAGTAGCAAAAGAAAACTTTTCCATAGAAATGTATAAAACAAGCATATTTGATGTGTTGCAATGATAATAGTGTAATCAACACATGCCACAGATTTGCTACTCATATAACATACAATAATAAAATGTTGAGATTAGGAAACTTACTAGTTGCATAAGGTCCAACAAGAGTGAAGTTCAGGAGTTCATATGGTCCAAAGAAATGATTGGGAGGAAATTCCCATGATGTAAATTTGGTTTTAATGCGATAGACATCACTTTCGTTGAACATATCTAAGTGGGAATCATACGAAGGGAATAGTTTTAAATACATGGTGATACGGTTTCCATCTTCCCAAGAAGATATTGATATCTGATAGTGTTCTAAGTTTAAGGAATCAGTTATGTATAATGCAAACATTACAAAATAGGGAGCAAAGTATGAAAAACTTGGACTTTTCAGCCTGTATCCAACTAACAGAGGAGCTGCACAATAGCAAGGAATTGGGAAAGAGGGTACATATAATTCATAGGACTTATCTACTTGGCAATCTTGAAATAGACAGACAATTGATGGATCTTTTGGGTTTTGGACTACTTCATCTTCATCTTCATCTCCACCAGGTTCACAATATTGACCAATATTTTCTATGTTAGAATTCTTGCAGATTGGATTGCCAGAAAGCCTTCAAGGAAAAAAGAAAGAACTGATACGAGATATCTGGAAAACACATGTAGCATCCGACATGGCTACAACAAGACAAGACTATTATATAGAAGTGCTTGTGCTTCTTATATAACACTAAACACAAGCATTTTAATTTCTTTCTTATTAAATCTAGTGGCAGCACATGATTGTGTCAATTATTTTCATACTAAAAGTGAAACACTTGAACTAAAAATGAAGCATAGATGTGTGATATTTTGAACACAATCAGAACAACAAAAGACTGAGCGTATGTATTGAGAAAACCTCAAGGTAACATTTGCTGGGGGGTTCAGATTTCCCAAAACGTTGACTAGGGAGTTATTTTCGAGATTACTGCAAACAGAAAGGAAGAACAAAATGAATTTACTTTGAAAACAACACAATAAAAAATACACTCCATCAATAGTAAATTCCTTGGCAAAATTATTTAATTTGATGCAAAAACTTAATATTCCTTGAGATTGTAGTAGTAATCTGGATTCAGAAGTTACATTTTAAGTTTATCTTTAGTAATGAATGCCATGTCCTGCCATATGCTAGCAGGGATTGATCCATTTAGAGAATTGTTCTCAAGTGACCTGTGTTTAACAATGAAACAAAAACATCAACCCAATGCGCAATAAATTTCACTTAGACACGAGTTTCACTAAATTCAAGAGATGGCAACAATTGCTTCTTCAATAGAGAGTTATATTTAAGATATTTCAAGATGTTGATATGAAATAATTAAATAAGTATGATGTGAAAAACAGATGGACAGGTATATATCTTCTCACAGTTTTTGAAGCCTAGGGTATATGAAGCTTAGAGGAATTGGTCCTTCGAGAAAATTATTGGATAGATCACTGCAATAGCAAGAAAATTACTACATCAAACTCAAATATGTTCACGCTAATTGGCTAGGATTAAGCTAAATAAACATTGTGATGAAAGGAAACCAACATAGATACAAAATTTACAAACAAAAATTGAATATTTACATACATAGTAGTCATATTGTCTGCAAGTCTATTTGATGGTATAGTTCCAGTAAACTGATTCCAGCTAAGGTCTCTAAAACATGAACCAATCAAATTAGTTGATAACTAAAACATGTGTAGTAAATTATTTCTTTCTCATTAAATACAATATATATATATAGAGAGAGAACAAATCCACAAGTGATATTTTAACTTACAAATAGATAAGGTTGGTTATTGAACTGAAATCAGGAATAGTTCCTTGCAGACTGCAGTTTCTCAGACTTCTGTTGAGTCAGACAGAAAAAGGAATTAGCTAAAATAACAAAAATAATCACAAGTGTGTTCTTGAATTAACTAAAAAATGGTCAGTAAAAATATCTGTAACATGCTATATTAAATTTAAAACAAAAAGATAAGTGCCTATCTTAAAAGTACTTACAGTTTCATTAGAGCGGAGAAGTTTTCATAGGTTGAAGGAATTTCATGCCCATTGAAATTATTGTTATCAAGTTGGCTGCATCAGAAAAAAGTCAATACCAAAATCATAAATTGTAGGTAAAATCCTTTTTCTAGCCAAGTAGTACACATGAAAGAATACATAATTACATTATTTGGATTTTGATATCCTTCTCTATTTTTGGAGACTTTATTTTTTGTAAGACATTTGTTTGAAGGAAATTTGTTTCATAATTGACACAAGATCTCCAACATATATATACTGAAGGATTTATCTAGGACTTTTGATACCAATGAACCATAAAAAAACTTATATAAGAGATTACGATATCACCTTATAGGTTTGTAAGTCTTTCTTCTTATATATTATTCATTTCTACCTATATGGGAATTCTAACTCACTTCACTACACTTCAATTCTTAACAGGATTATCGTCAAACATCAAACACTTACTAGTCCTTAAAATTACCAACTTACGTCCAAAATGTTCGTAGAATACATAAAAGACTACATATTAATCTTCTTGTTTAAACATGTTTACTTATGCTACACAACATATTAAGCAATGCATGTCAACTACAGTAATACAAGTAATAAATGCTACAATCTAAACAAGGTGGAAGCAGAACATACAGTATTCTTAACCATTGTAACACATAGAAATCTGATGGAAGGTAACCAGATAAGTTATTGTTGTCCACAAGCCTGAAAAGTCATTTCGAAAAGGAGAAAACGAAAACTTGTAAAGGTCTTTCATTCCAACATGCTTCCAAAGATACAATGGAAGTTCTAAACAACAATCAAAATGTAATAAATTTGGCTTCAATACTCACAAATGCACAAGATTAGACAGATTTGAAAGTGTGGAAGGAAGTTGACCATAGAAGGAGTTGTTATTCATGTGGCTGCAAAAATTCAGATGAAGCAGATAAAAGTACACGTAAGAAATCTAGCTCATAGATGAGATGATGGTGCATTTGGTTTATAGCCCCACTTACAGATGTTTAACTTTGACCATGTTGCCAAATGACTCTGGAATAGTTCCTGACAATTGATTTTCATCAACTTGGAGTCTATTCAAATTCGAAAGTTTGCCAAGTTCATCTGGCAAACTACCAGATAACTTATTCCCACTTAGGAGCCTACATAGACAATATACCAAAAATAACTAAGGAGCACTAGCATGAGCACTACTGTTCAGTCATTAACACTGACATTCAGAAAGCAGACATCAGAAATTTCCCCCACATAGAAGCTTTTATTTCACAAAAGAATTTCCAGGTATACTCAGGAAATTAATTAGACTTTGATCTGAACTACGATCTTGCCTCAGAGAAATACATTGTGTTTATTTATAGCACATCAATATCAAAAGAAATCTAAATTTTATTCTGCATACACACTACAGCAAATAAGATCCATCTGTTAAACAAGTATTAAAAAAATAAAAACTTGATGAGGAACTTTTCTAGTAGTTTTTTCTGCTTCAGGTAATGTTCTTACAAGAGTTCCAATGACAAGATATTTCCAATTTCCTTCGGTATTGTGCTTGTCAAACTGTTCCACATAAAAGACCTTCAAGCATAAAACAATGAGGATATTAGCATGCATGTCATATGGCAAGACCTTTTTTCTGATACTGTTCTTTTCCTTTCCATGCAACAATTTATAGCATTACACAACTCACAGTATCTTAAGATGAGATAGCTGACCAAGCTGGGGTGCTAAACTTCCCGAGAGATTCATAGTCATTAAGTAGCTTCATCAAAGTGGAATAACAGAAAATAATTAGAATATATTAATCCCTAGCACATTAACTCTTCCTTATATAATATCTAAATAAAAGAAATTGAAATTGGGAAGAGGTAAAGAAAGTGGAAGGATAAATAATGTATACAGCTTTTGAACATGGAAGTAACCATCAGCCTCCTCCCTATCAGAACAATAAATCCCAGTCCAGTTTGCCATACACGGGTCACCCGAATTCCAGTTCCTCAGATTGTTCTTAGGATCAATCAAACTTTTCTTGATGTCTATCAGTGCATTTACTACAAATACAGGTCAACTACTAAGGTTAAAAGTTCTATATGCCAAAGCAAATTACATGGAAACAGAAGACAAAGAAAGATGAAACGATATGTTTGTAGCAGTGTAGCATATTACACTGAAACATATACAAATCCCTCCCATTTTCCAGCTTGGACAGAAACTTCAATCCAAGTTCACTAGTACAGAATCTAAAATCACAAGCCAGAAAGGAAAAAGTGAAACAGAAAGTTTCACAGTTTTGTATGGCTTAACAAATTCACCTTCTGAAGGGTCTGTTTGTGAAGCTTCTGTGAGGATGATAAAACAACACAAAACAGCAAAGGCATATCCATGAATTCTTAGAGTCTGCATCAGAGAATATCCTGGAAAGATAACAAATGGAAAGGGTGAATGAAAGAAGTACTGAAGCATTGTAAGGAATGAGTTTCATTCTGGTCCTTCATTCAAAACACTGACATTAGCCTAAAATTTCTTGTAACAAAGCAGAATTAACCCCTACCAAAAAATGCATGAAAACTGTGACATATTGTCATTTAAAAATATAAAAGCCAGCTGAAAGCAAGCCTCAAGTTTGAAACTTTAGAAGAACCTCAAAGTTGGCAAGTTTGTGGATCTTAAGAGGCTGTTTGGTTTGGAATTTTGTAGCCTAAAAATATCATTTTAGTTTTTTGTTCTTCAAATTTAAAATTGATCTTTTTAATTTTTAATTTTAATCATTAAATCCAGATGTTTTTCTATGAACTACTTGTAATGGTTATTCATATAACAAACAAACCTACATTCAATCAAAAAAATGAAAACATATTTAAATATTCTTTATCATTATTTTATCATTAGTGGATGTTTCATAATTGATGAAATATTTATCTTAATTATTATAGAAAAATTAGGTTTAGGGTTATTCATATCTTTCGTGAAGAGAATCCGTGTGCGGATAAGATAACTAACTTAAGATTTATTCATAGAGAATCATTTCATTGATATAATAGACATTTATCTATTTTGTTTTTAGAGTTCTTTGTGAATAGGTATAGTCTATCTATGAATCGTTTTTGTTAACATATGAGTTTTGGTTTAATTCCCCCATATTTTGTATATTTTTTATTTATTTTTAATAATGTTTTTGTTTATATGACAAATGATTGTTGATACTTGAGGTGTGAATCTAGCTGAGAAATTGCATTATGATGTCTAACATAAAAACTTTTATAAAAAAAAATATTCTTTATTATTTTATAATTATTGTTGTCTTACTATCTATTTTTGAAATATTACTTTCTAATTGTGATTAATCCTTGATGAAATATGTGAAGCTCTTATTGTAAATTGTGGGTTTTTGACCATGATGGGGTTATTTTTTTTTTTTTACTAAAATAGGGTCTGTTTTAAAAAAATTACAAATTTAGGCAAGTTATGTCAATTCGACACGACTTCATATGCACAAATCGTCCCAATTAGACACGACTCTGCCATGTCATACTGAAGTCATGTCAACTTGGCACGACTTCTGCCATGTCATACTGAAGTCGTGTCAACTTGGCACGACTTCTGACACGTCATAATTTTTTCTATTTTTTTTATTTTATTGTTTATATATTGGGTAGTAAGTTATGTAATGTTAAAAATTAATTTGATACATAATTTTCTAAGAGTGTTAGTTTTAAGGAACAAAAAATTGGATAATCGTGTATGG
>Ga0123342_1005607_pt1 | contig 18048 bp, 4 predicted proteins | sample Turbeawhitnodule_FD_89960 | JGI IMG/M metagenome (GOLD analysis project Ga0123342, IMG submission 89960) | Root nodule microbial communities of legume samples collected from Mexico - Turtle bean Mexico white nodule | ecosystem: Host-associated > Plants > Roots > Nodule | place: Mexico: Nepantla...
ATCGGTCGGAGGATGACACGTCATCAAAACGCCGCAAGGGCAGCAGGGGGCAAGCTTTAGTCTTTTCGCTGAAAGCAAGTTATCAGCTCAAGACTGGGGGGCTTGTGTACCGACCAGGTCATCAGGTGTGATGACGTGGACAAGTGAAAGGTAGGTGGTCAAAAAGTCAACATAGTCGCCATATGTAGAAGCGGCGTTCTGCATATGCATAATCGAATATCGTCGAGACGTGTCACTATCCGAGAGAAAGACATCGCCTAAGCGGACATCGCCTAAGTAAGACATCGCCTAAGGAAGACATCGCCCGAAGAGTCAACCCGCATGACGTAAGCATTTCACAGAAAGGGGGGGCCACATGATGGGATAACCCTAAGTTGGGTGGCGGCACTGTGGGTCCCTCCGCACAGAATAAACGATCAAGTCAAAAGGGCACGTGACTATGCCCACGTGCTCATAAAAGATCTTCAAGGAAGACTGCATGCATGACACGTGATTAATTAGGGCACCTAAATAGTATGATGGCACAAGAGATACGGCGCCCAAGTTAGAACCCAAAGGGCCACAAGGTTAATCATTGCACTCTAGATAAGGGAAGTCCATGTGCCAGATACGCTCAGATCCTAGGAGTAGCAGCGCAAGGACCTTCTCCAAGGAACCCTAGATAATAGCAAGCAACGCAAAGGTAAACCCTAGTTTCCACCTATATAAAGGGCACGAAGAAGCCCTAGTGAGGTACGTTTTCACAGTTGCATGAGTTTTAACCTAGTTCTCATAAAGTTGCTCAGAACATTAGTCCCTAGTTGTTCTTGACGGCACACCCAGTTGTGAGCACAAGGCAATTAGGGTCACACAGTTTAGTCACACAGTTCCAGTTGTTGAGATTATTATACAGTTTCTAGTTACTTTGGTGTTTCTCGCTAGCTGACTTGAGCGTCGGAGTGCAAACAGCCGCGAGGGCGCCCCTTTGTTCTTCTTTTTCAGGTACACACAGACGAGGCAGAACGAAGGTGCCCTAGCTCGTTAGAACAAGCCACGCATAAAGACGACCCAGGTCAACCGGCCAGAACATTTTTACAGACTAAAAATAAGCAGATGTGGAGATACTCTTACTGTTACTCTTACTCTCTTTATGTAGTTTAACAATATCAAGAAAACTCAAGTTCGAGTTGGTCACACGATATTTCTTTTGAAACATCACTCGTCGAACCCTATGATTGGTTTGAGTTGGCATTCGACGTTCTTTACGAATTAAAAAACCACTTGCCGAATCCAATAATCTGATCGAGTTGGTTATGCAACATTTCTACGAAAACGTCACTTGTCGAATTCTATGATCGGTCCGAGTTGGCATTTGATGTTCTTTACGAATTAAAAAACCACTCGTTGAACCTAATAATCGGGTCGAGCTGGTATTTGACATTTCTACAAAAATGACACTCGTCGAACCCTATGATCAGTTCGAGTTGGCAGTTCGACGTTCTCTACAGATTAAAAAACCACTCGTCGAACCCAATGATCAGGCTGAGTTGGTTATTCGACATTTCTACGGAAACACCACTTGTCGAACCCTATGATCAGTCCAAGTTGGCAGTTTGACGTTCTATACAGATTAAAAAATCACTCCCCGAACCCAATGATCAGGCCAAACTGGTTATTCGACATTTCTATAGAAACGCCACTTGTCGAACCCTATGATTGGTTCAAGTTGGCAGTTCAACGTTCTATACGAATTAAAAAATCACTTATGGAACCCAATGATCGAGCTGAGCTGGTTATTCCACATTTCTACGGAAATGCCACTCGTCGAACCCTATGATCAGTCTGAGTTAGTAGTTCGATTCTCTACGGATTAAAAAACCTCTTGTCAAACCGAATGATCAGGTCGAGCTAGTTATTCGACATTTCTACAGAAACGCCACTCGTCGAACCCTATGATCGGTCCAAGTTGCTAGTTTGACGTTCTATATAGATTAAAAAACCACTCGTTGATCCTAATGATCAAGTTGAGCTGGTTATTTGACATTTCTATAGAAACGCCACTCGTTGAACCCTATGATCGATCTGAGTTGGCAGTTCAATGTTCTCTACAAATTTAAAAACCACTACTGAACCCAATGATCGGACTGAACTGGTTATTCGACAATTTTACGGAAACGCACTCGTTGAACACTATGACCGGTTCAAGTTGGTAATTTGACATTCTCTACGGATTAAAAAACCACTCGTTGAACCCAATGATTGGGTCGAACCCCAACAAGAACAGTTACATTTCTATTCCTGTATGATGTCAAATTTATTGGTTTTGATCTAAGGTTCCTCCTTTCTTCATTTATTTTTAAGAAATAAGCCACTGCAAGTATGTTCTTTAATGCGGGAAAACGAAAAAGAGGAAAAAGGGTGAAGGGGAAAGAAAGAAAGAAAAAATGAAAAAAGAAAAGAGAAAAAGAAAGGAGCAATCGTAAAAATATGACAAAATGGCAACAAAGGTATTCTTTCTTGGTGTGGTTTTGGCTTTGAAAATGATGGATGGTATAGGATGAGACGGTTGTGGAACACCTGATGTAATAATCATGAGAATGACAGTAGCCTCTTTTTTAAAAGGATGTTACTAGGGGTTCATTGTAAACCACTTGACTGATTACAGTATAAATTTAATAAAATCTTATTGGTAAATTAAAAGTACAAAAAAAATTATTCATACTTCACAGTCTTGTTTTATTTTAACTTGTTCTAGTCAAGAGGGATGTCTCTTAACCAAAACATGTAGTTAAGGTCGGTTAAACTCCAATGGGGCTCCACCTACAAAAGATACTCTAACGCTTAAGTCAGTAAGAACATAAGATATAATAAGTATAGTATAAAATATGAGTTGGAAGTACTCCCTGCATTGTGTCTTAGATTATGCTTTCTGTATAGTATAATCTGGTATATATAAGATTGAATTGTAACCGTTCCGCCTTTAGTCATGATCCTATCTTAATTGAGTAATTAAGGCTAATTGATTGAGATCTCTTGACTTGTGCTCCCTCATAACGTTAGATACACAGGTCGGGAAATGACCCATAAATGACCTTACATGCCCCCCAGTTTCAGGCGTAGGTTAATGAGGTTATGGTGAGTTGAAGGTCGGAAGATGAGCCATTTGTTATATTCCATCAAGTTAGGCCCATGACCTTACATGCCGCCCAACCTCAGGCGTAGGCCAATGAGACTAAAAGCCGTTTTTATTCTGCTCATATTTTGAATATATACATCATTAACATACAAATTATGACCATACTTATGATAAAAACGTTGCCTTTGAGGGGCTCATAATTATCCTGCTTGTCTTCCACTTCTACAAAATTTGAAATGACTCATACAGGCAACTCATGGATAATATGTTTTTACAAAGTTATTTGTACCTTTAGTGTAGACCGAAGTCATGTTTATAAATCGACGTACGCTTCTTTTATGGTTTTATCTATTGATGAATGGACCGAGGATCCACTCGGCACCATGGAGGGTGAACACCAGTCCATGGTTTTTAATAGAATGAGGCTTCACTCGACACCATGGAGGGTAAAAACCCTCCCATTGTTTTTATTAGATTAAACATCTAGCTCAACAACATGGAGGGTGAACACCAGTCCATGGTTTTTATTGGATCGAGGCTCCGCTTGACACCATGGAGAGTAAACACCAGTCCATGGTTTTTATTGGATCGAGGCTCCGCTCGGCACCATGGAGGGTGAACACCAGTCCATGGTTTTTAATGGATCGATGATCCGCTCAGCACCATGGAGGGTAAGAACCCTTCCATGGTTATTTTATTGGACCGAGCATCTAGCTCGACACTATGGAGGGTGAACACCAGTCCATGGTAATGGACCGAGGCTCCGCTCAACACCATAGAGGGTAAGAACGCTTCCATGGTTTTTTTATTGGACCGAGCATTTAGCTCGACACCATGGAGGGTGAACACCAGTCCATGGTTTTTAATGGACTGAGCATCTCCGACTCGACACCATGGAGGGTTAACACTAGTCCATGGTTTTTTCTTCAGATGAATAGACCAAAGTCGATCCCCTACAAATTGCAAACTTGTACACCATGTAGTATATTAAATGAACAATTTTCCAATCAAATTGTACCAAATATGAATTAGACAAATCATCATAAATTTTACAAATATTTAATTAGATATAATAAAAGTGTAGATTAGTCACGTTTTAGGTTCTTGGTATAGGTCTCCTATCCAACCATTTAGAAACAATTAAATGAACACTCTCCAACGGAATGGTCATAGTAAGAGAAAATGTTCAAAAACATAAATATTTTATATTTTTTGTAAATGTTATTTTTAATTCTTAAATTTCGACATTTTTAATTTAATAAACTTTCTATCAAATGAATTTTCAAAATTTATGATATTCATTATTATCTTTTGTTGGTCAAAATATATTTAATAATGAAACAATATAATCAATCACTAGTACAACGTGTCAACCCGATATGCAAAATAATGTGAATGAATAGTCTATGCATTCCCAATTAAGATAAAGAATAAAAATTAAAAGAAGTAAACCTACCTCTATCATTATTTTTCTCTCTTTCACTTATTTCTATACGCTTTCTTCAATAAAGACGACATAATAATACAGTAATTTTTTATAACAACAAATGAAATAATCTTAAAAACTTGAGAAAAAAAAAAGGTATGAATAAATGGATAAGTTATATTAATAAATAAGTAATAAAATCAAATAATATTCAGAAAAAAATCATAATAATGAGTATAAATTTCCAGTTTATTAACATGACATCAAATTAAAAAAAAAATTATCTTTTTCTTTTTTAATTTCTTGAATTATTTAATCAATACGTAAATTGTTTCAATAAATATAATAAGTAAAATAAAATGCTTATAAATTATCATCAAAATAATGTTTCATTAACTAAACTAATTCTTAATATTTTAAAATAGAAAATAAATTCATGCGATATAATTATGTATTAAATATAAGTTGGTCTATCCATTATAATAACATAACCTAATCCATGAAAATAATTTTTATTATTATCCAAAGTGATTGATATAATTATGTATCAAATATAAGTTGGTCTATCCATTATAATAACATAACCTAATCCATGAAAATAATTTTTATTATTATCCAAAGTGATTTGAGCCTTCAAATATTTATGATTTCTCTTCTTATAAAATTTAACCAACGGATCATCCTTAGTTGTTATCATGAAAATTATAAAATAAAATATAGAAAGCGGGACAATTATCAAACACTAACATAGTTTGATGTGAACCATCTTTAATGCATAAAAGAGTATTAAATTGAATATAAAAAATTAGTGCTAGATAACATTAAAAAAGTAAAGCAAGACAAACCAAAAATACTTACCATTGTAGAAATTGTGATCGGAACGTAACTTTGGTGAACAAAACGTGGTTTGCAAGGAAAAATGGTTCGGTGATGTGTGTTGCCTGGTGGAATAAGGAAAATCTTTACATAGATATTGTGGAGGTAGGAAAAGTTTTACCTAGTCCCACGGTAGGCGTTGTCAAATGTTCTAGTCAAGAGGCATGTCTCTTAACCCGAGCATGTAGTTGAGGTCGGTTAAACTCCAAGGCCCAAGTCAATAAGAGAATAAAATATAATAAGTATAGTATAAAATATGAGTTGGAAGTGCATTGTGTTTTAGATGCATTGTAACATCTCCGTCTTTAGTCATGATTCTGTCTTAATTGAGTTATTAAAGCTAATTGATTGAGATCTCTTGACTTGTAATTCTTTATAACGTTAGATACACAGGTTAGAAAATGACCCATAACGTTAGATACCAACTATCAGGCCAAACCATGACCTTACATGCTCCCAGACTCGGGTGTAATGAGACTATGATGAGTTGAAGATTGGAAAATAAACCATTTATTATATTTCATCAGATCAGATCCATGACTTTACATAACTGATAATATATTATTAAACATTTAAGTAAATAGTTATTGTAACATATTATACGTTTTAACCTATTAGACAGCACTTTATAACTATAGACGCCCAAAAATACAATAAATGTTACATTTTTCAAAACTATTTCAAAGTAAGTGAATTCTAATACAGTATTTCATTTTTTTTAAACCTGACGTTATGAGAAATTTATAATTTTAAAAATATAATAATTAAAATAGTTATATTTTACAACGTTAGTATTATTTTTAATTTATTTTCGTAATAAATTAAAATATATTTTTAAATATAGTTAATGTTGAGATTTTGTTAAAAATATGAAGTTATGTAGTAATAAAAATTATAAATTTAAATATTATTTTAAATTAATAATTTGAGTGTATTTATAATTGAATATATTTATTAACCCAATTATATAAAATATGGAATAGTATATACATAATTAACAAATTAAATTTATCGTAATATCTTGTTTATAATAATTTATTCATTTTAGATATATATTTTTGTTAAGTGTGATAAATATTTATTTTCAAATTGAATAAATATGTATAAATGAATTAGTTAAGTTTGATAAATATTTATTTTCAAATTGATTAGATATTTGTAAAATTTATTGTATTAAAGTAAAATAATAAAAGAATATTTGAAAAAGAGATAAAGAAGATTTTCTTTTTATAAAATAGAATAAAAATATTAATTAAAATTAATAATATTTTTTTACATCTTTGTTAGATCTTTTAATGATTTGCATAAATTTATTAAGTAAATTATGTAATATATGGAGTAATATATTAAATTAAATTGTGATGTGATAGCTATGTTACAGTTATTTTTTAAAGTATTCATTATTTTTTAAAAATATCAATTTTTATGTAAAGTGTTGTGATTTAAAATAAATAATATTGAAGTTGTTTAATTGTGAAAATTTATTTAATAACAATTCAAAATTTATATTATAATTTAAATGAATAATTTGTGTTATTATTATAAACAAGTATTTAATTTTTTTAATATATCAGTAATTATCTTTTCATTACTGAAATAACTCAAATTAAAGTTTTAAAATAATCTTTAAAAACACAAATATTATTCAATAAGGTGATAAGAAGAATTTACTACTTCAAGTTAAAACAAAGAGTAAAGTAAATAGTGATTATAAAGTATGCAAATAGATTTATCAATCAAATTATTTTATTTAAGTATTTTATATAAAAAAATATTAAATAAGTAATTTAATAAAATTAAAATTTCTACTATTTTAGTTTTAATATTTTTTTAGGAAAATTAGATTTGCAAATAACTTAATTCTGACTTAATTTTAATTACTAAAAAAAGTTTAGAGATTCATCACCATGAAGTGGAATTCATTATAAAAATAGACTAATTCTCCTTTCACGTGAATCCTACATTTTTAAATCCTTAAAGGATCCTTGTCACTTTTATTTGAAAAAAAAACCTGGAGAGGAGTTCGTGTAGATGGTGTAGGCGTCTTTAGTGGAGGTGGTGGTGTAGTCGTTTGTTATGGTGATAGAGATCGATGCATTGTTGTTAGGTACAGTAGAGTTGTGTTTTGAGGTAAGCATTTTCATTATGCATGATGGATGTAGAGGCAATGGCGCAAAACTGTTTTTTTGGATATCGGTGTTTGGAAAGTGACTTAAGAATGTAGATATTTAGAACTATTAAGTGTAGATTATGGATATACACATCCAGAATGTATAAAGAGGCCTCCGGATTTCGGTGTCTGAAAGTCATTGTTGGGTGTGTTAATAACGTTATAGATCGTGATATCCGAAAGTCAATTAGCAGTTTCAGATGAGTAGATCCAGAAATGGATTATTTGTGTTGCAAACATGGATGTCTGAAATGTTAAGCTTCCTGACATGTATTTTTTTATACAGTAGTGTTAATGGATACCGTAGATTCATGCATGAAAATTTTAGGGGAGATTATCCTGTGAGATGAATTAGATGATGTTGATCTGGAGTAGTCAATATCTTATAATGCATTAAATAATGAACGTAGGGCACATGAGTGTAGTGAGATGTTCACTACAAATGAGGTAATATCAAATGTGTTTTTATTTTAGTCATGATGTGTGAAGTGTACTTTATGAATGATATATAAGTTTAGCATATGTTATTGTAGGTATTTGCTAATCGAGATGAGCTCTTAGAGTTGACAAGAAGTGTTGCCTATAATTATGGATTTGTTATTGTTATATTAAGGTCGGATACATGGATCGAGCTACGAGAAAGGATGACATACATATTATTAGGTTGTGAGAGAGGAGGTAGATAAAAAAGGACATAGATATCAGTCGAAGTGAAACTAGGAAATGTGATTGTTCTTTCACATGAGAAAACATTTTTCACCTATCCACCGGATATACGAATCCAGAATGCATTAACATGCCTACGAATTTGATTATCTAGAATGCACTAGAAAGACTATGAATTTCATTATCTGGAATTCATATTTATATTTACGAATTTTGTTATCTAGAATGCATGTCCATGCTTACGAATTTCATTATCCATAATGCACTCCAATGCCTACGGATGGTCATATCCATAGTAGCAAGCTTACATATCATCATATTCATAAAGTTGTGTTTGCTAGTAATAACTTGTATTTTTGCTACTTTGAATGCACAAAATTTAAATAATATAAACAAAATCACACACCAAATACACTTAAATATAAACCAATTGACATTAAAACAAAATGAATTCATAGTTGAAGTTCAAACAACAACGTTCATGAATGCAACTATTACAACAAAACCAATTGCTCTAATGCATGAATAATACCTCAATCACTCCTACATATGCCCTCTAACATAAACAACTCTATCATTCGTCGTTCCTCGTGCTAACTTCAAGACTGCTTGTATTCCTTTCCATACAGGGGTGCCCTCCACTAAATGACCATCATTAATTAATTGTTGCAATGATTGTGTAATTCTATGGCAAATACCCCACAACCATGAATATCATAATGTTAGACACAAATCAACATAAATAAATAAAAAATTATAAATGGTTCATACATCCCACTGAGCAGGATGTTCAACATGCGTCTCCCGAGGATGCGTTGGAACTATTTCGTATGCAGGTGCTTCTGAGGGTATGACCCTAAGACGGTCATCCTCAGCCATGTCAATGACACATGGATTCGATACAAATCAAAACCACTTGATATATTGTTCAACGCAAGCGTCGAGATGAGGTGCTAAGTCCATATCTTGTATGACATAATCATTGAAATGCAACCACCATTGTCAATCCACTTCATTTGTAATCAAATTGCCATCTTTAACTATAGATGGGTACCGAGACATCTTTTGCACGTATCCATACTGATGGAGAACACGTTCAGGCAAGTGCAATTGTCTCCAACTTCCAAACTTGATATAACCTAAGAATAAGGATTGTATCTAGCTGCAACCACACAACTACAACTAAAGTAACTTTTCCTGGTTCATACATCATACAACGGGATTCCTCTTCAGAATACTCGAATTGCATATGTCTCATGCCTGTAAAGAGAAAATGCTCATAAATCCAACTTTACAACAAAGTTGCATAACTAGTTAGTTGCATAGTCTTTGCGTAGCTACAATCTTCTAGTTGCTCATACATGTGGGTTAATGTGGTTGTTGCCCAAGCATATCCCCCCGTCAGCCTTAAATATACAAAAAATCCCAAGTATATGAAACTGACTGAAGTAGCACACTTGTCAGTGAAACAAATACGCTATGGCTGCTACAGTCCATTGCCTTCTCATACACATCTCTCAACCAGCTGAGGCGCACATGAGCTCCCCGACAGTGCCTTGTCTCTTCAGCTGCAACTCCACGGCAAACACGTAGGGGTTCTGCCAACAAGTCATTCACTCCATCTGCATCTAATCTCTGGTGCGTATAAAATTGGCCAACAATGGGTAGATGCAAAAAATTTGACACATCATCAAAGGTGGTGGTCATCTCCCCAATAGGTAAATGAAATGTGTTAGTCTCTACATGCCATATCTCTACGAATGCAAAAAGCAATCTTCTACCTACATTCCCACAGCTTGCATGAAAGAGACCACCTAAGCCAGACATTTACACTGCAACCTCTATGCGCTCATGTGGTTCTCCCAACTTATTCACCATTCTCTCATGAGAAACAACTTTAAGTTCATCAGGATCCTACAATAATCAACAAATATCATCAACAAATACATACATAACACACTCAATTAACTAGTCATATATTAAATCTTCATTACTTACCAAACCATCCCATAATTGTCACACCATATGATCTTCATAATTAATCAACAATGACTTGTTCGCTGGCCCTCCTGGATAGCTTTCATCCTCAATTTCTACTTCTTCATGTTCAACATTGTCTTCAAATTCCTCATTTCCAATTGAATTACTAACACCACCATGCTTTCTTCTCACAGATGCAATTGGTCGCACGCGATCTACCTTAGAAGATCCTTGATGGAAAATGTTCCTTCATGACCGAATTGATTTCTTGAATTGTTGGATGATTTGCAAAAGCTTCAATGGAGGAAACGTGCAAGGATGACTCTCATGGAGCTATGGATTCCTTGAAGGTGCTTTATAGGTAAGGAGAGTGATTGGTTGGGCCATACCACTTGAGCTAGGTGAAGAAGAAGACTAAAGTGTCTATCCAAAAGAGACAAGACAAGGGAGTGAGAAAGGTTAACAACTTTGGTAGCAATTTCACTCATTCATTAATCTTACAAAAACATGAGTCAAGCACCCCTTTATATAGTTTTAGGGTCTGGCCATTGGTGTACAAACTTGGTGGGAAATTCAAATGGAAAATGGTTTGAATTAGGCGTCTATTTTGAGCTCACATGGAAGGCGTGACATGGTGTGTATCATGTGCTCAAATTAGGTCTAAAGGACCGGCCAAGGTTAAAGTAGGTGTTTCTAGAAACCCTAATTTAACCTAGGTTGGTTTTTAGTTGTCTTAATTCAACCTAATTATATCCCAAAAAAATAGAAGTAAAATTCTTATTCTACTTTGACAAGAAAATAAATTCTACTCTACACTAAGTTTATGACATTTTTGAACATGTATAGGAAATTTTCTCTACCATCAGTAGTAGAGTCCTAGTCTTCTTTAATCTTCCTTACCATTGACCTAGTTGTTGGGCCTGAGCTTAGCCTTCTTCCATCAATCCTCCTCCTCTAATCCTCACCATGGCCTCAAATGAAAGAAAAAATACAACAAATTCCAAATTTACATATTTGGAACACTTCTAGATTTCTTTATCCATAACACAATGCATTTTTTCTTCTGAATTTTCATTTCTAGGATGTTTATGGATTTACTTATCCGGACTCCTTTGCTTACATTTGGTTCTTCCGGATCACGTCATCTGGGACACCTCCAAATTTCGACATCCGGAGTCCAACCTAAACAAAACTCTACATTCGGATAACCATATCCGAAAAGCATCAGTTTCCATGAAAAACTTTCCTTTCTTCTTCAATGACCACTTCTACGATGACCACTACTGAAGCACTCCAATCAAGCACCACAACTCTCGCCCTCCATCGCTGAGTCTCCGTGTTCCGTCATGCACCAAAATCGCTTACCGTGGAATGAACCGTGCTACACTTCAACCCTAAGTCTTATTTTAAATGACTAAGGACAAAATAGTAAAACCCTATCTAAGTGTTGGGGGCATGTAATAAGTGATATGGTGTAGGGAAAATTAGCCTAAAAATAAGGTAAATTTGTTTTTCAATGATTGTTACATGAAAAAAACTTCTAAATTGCGCAGGATCCTAATTATTTAAAAATTATTAAATTGAACATTCATTTTCGACTGTTTCTTACTGCACCCCATCATTCTTCTTCCTGCATCCAATTATTTTTTGAAATATTAAAATTACCCTTCACATTTTAATTTGAAAATGTAGTTTCCATAGAGTGTGTGGGTTACAGGCGGGATCGTGAAGATTTCTGCATCAAACATTGAGTTCGAAAGAGCTATAATGGAGGTGTTGGGTTGTTTTTGAAGGCTTCATTAGTGGTTTCCGGTAAGCAATGAGTTGTGTTGAACTAATGTGGATGGTTATGGGGACGTGTAGGTTTCCGAAAATTAGGTTTTGAGAATGACTTCTAGAATAGGTAATCTGAAACAGGTAAAATAAATTCCAGAATCACAAATCCATAAGCCAAAAAAACGCATTCTAGAATGGGGTGTACGTAATGCAAAGTTATTCCTGGAATTGGAAATCCTGAAGAGAAAAAAATCATTCTGAAATACCCTTCCCAGAACACAAAATGCATGCACTTCCCCAAATGGCTTCCAAATTTGTTATTTATAAAAAACAAAACCTTACCTTTCTTCTCCACTGAACAACACGACTCCAAACCCTCTCACTAACCACCGCAATAAACCAGAATACACATAAATATGTCCACAGAGAGCGCACCAAAATCGCAAGGAATTCCCAGGAAACAGTGTCAACAAAGAACGCAAAGAAGAGAGAGGGACATGCTACGCTGGGTTAGGATTTATTTAAAATCTTCCAGAATTATTGTAGTCCTTTCTGATGGGGTGGAGGAAGAAATACCCTTCATTTTCCCACAACACAAAAAGTCGAGTTTACACTTAAAAAAATGGCACGATGCGAAAATATTTTTTTCTTTCATTCATAAACTTATTTATTTTATGACAGGGTTGGACAGTTAAAAACGTATTTTATGACAGGGTTGACAGGTAGACTTTCCAAGATGAGACAAAAATTCCCAATTCCAATCAAACCAACTGAAGTTTATTAATATAAAACTACAGCAAAGATATTCCAATTTCATGATCACCAACATTCCAAATACTAGCTAAAATTTCTTATATTTCCCACTAAACACGAAGTTCACAAATGAGTATACAACCGAGTACATGTTCATAGTTTTCTTTTTTGTCTTGAACACACTTTCTATTTCACTCTTTTTTCCGTTGATTAAATTTATTAAGAATCTCAAAATAATTAGAGAAACTCATCAAATAAAGAGTGTATCAGAATGTACATTGCTGTCATTCTTCTCACAAATTTTTGTGTGCTTATGTATATTCTTTTAAGCAACTAAAACATCAGAGAACTATAGTTCTTCACGTTACCAATAATCACATAAGTTGATACTATGTATGGTACACCCCCTTTACAACTGATAGATGATGATCTCCTCTTCTCCTCTTCCACAGTGACACATTGAACACATTCTATTACCAAGAAATGAAGACACTAGTTATCAGTTTGAATTCCTTTCCTGTTAAAATGAGACAGGAAAAACAACAGCTTTAAGATGGAGAGTTAAAAAGGCATGGCTAGTGGCTAAGTAAGACGGCAAGATGGTAGCCTGAAGCAGAACTAGCAATATTCATCTCCTAGCCAATTATCCTTCTCCTTTGGACCTGTTGGCCCCTCCTCACCATAAAGCTCTGTTGGAAATAGTTCAAATAAGTTCTCCACAGAAAATCTAACAAATGGTGGAAGCATATCTATTATCTTGTCTATCTCAGAACGTGAATCATATACAATTGTAGGACCCCACTCTCTCATATATAGCAACCAACATGGTTCTGTAATGACTCCTTCACCAAGGTACTCGGCTGCAACAACCTGATATTTGATGCTTGAATCCACAATAAATTTGCTTTGAGCTGCGTCATTGCGTACTCCTATTCCTAGTTTGGATGGTCCTTGAAGATAAGTCCCAGGATGAGGGAAACTAGCATGGCCATCTTTTGATGAATAAACTATAGGCTTATTTCCCTTGATAAACTCCAGATCAAATGCATTTACCCATTGACCTCCACTATGCTGAGAGAAGAATACAGACCATAGTTCTCCGGTGAAGTTGCTTATACGAAGGGTGAAGTGCTCCCAGTCACCTACATGTTCACCTACCTTGCTCATCTCAATGTTCATAAGTGCCACTTTAAGGGTTGCAGGTCCATTGAAGGGGCAAAAAACCCACATCACAATATCAGTAAAGGCTCCTCCTAATGCTGGCTTTACATGAACATAGAGTTCTGCACTCTCTATGTTTCCCTTCTTTAGATTGTTTCTTGCATCTTGATCGGTAGGCAAATCAATCCAAAAGGCACCATCATTAGTTCCTCCACTAGGTAAATTTGTGCCCTTATATTCTATAGCTTTACCCTTGCTACTTCCAGCAGTATACAAAACTGCACCATTCTTAAAAAACCATTGCACTGATGATGGCAAGTACTTCTCATCAGGATGAAAGTATACAGTGGGACCATAATGCTGAATAAGTGCATGAATCTGGTTCTGATTTGGCATCGCATGCAAGGAAGAATCAAGATTCTTCAAGCATGCAATATCCACCACTTCTTCAGAATCAAAGTAGGCACTACCACAGAAGAATGTCCCAACAGACACACCGCTAGCTAACATACCTCTATCACAGGGTTCTGTATTCCAAACCTGAAATGCCTTTTTTGCATATTTTGACTTTACAGTAAGTAATAGATCAGAAGTCTCACAAGTTTCTGTGAGATCAGCTCGCGTGCATCTAACTTCTTCAACTTCAGGTTCATTAGGACTGCTAGTAACTACTATGCCCATGGCTTTATAACCAGTTGGAGGGTTTGGCAACCAAAAGTAAACACATTCATCATGTGAATCAATGCTCCATACTAATGAGTAGCCAAGTGGTTTTTCTAGAGCAGGAGATTCCAACACAGAGGCATTAGTTTCCCGTGCCACAAGAACATATCCTCTTAATGGCTGGTCATTAGACTGACAGTAGTAACCAAGGCAGAAAAAGCCTTCAGGAATTTCCAAAGGTCTATAAAATGTGAAACCCAACGATTTCCCACGCAAACCTGTGCATCTCCAAACCTTCTCAAACTTCTCTACTTTCAAAACTTCTATTTCTCCAAGGCATATTCTTCCACTTGCAAAACTACCACCTGGCCAGATCACTCACAGGTTTAGATAAATAAGATATTAAAGCCACAAAGATTTGACAGCATAACCGGAGAAGATCAATTAGTTAGAACCAAACAGAATTAAAAGCTCATTGACAGAAATAATTCAATTATCTTGTCTGCAGTAAAGATGCTTACTTGATGCACAATTGCATAAGTATCAAGCAAAAGTACAAGCTAGGCTTAGCATTGTATGATTGGAAGATTTGGATAACTGTAAGTTCTGCACAAAGTGCAGCAGTAATTGATATTGTTTAATTCTCAAAGGAAACCATCAATAAGCTTCACAACTTTTGACAAAACATTTAGTGTGAAGTCAGAAGATACGAGATTCCAGTAGGAGGGTTGAAAAAAGGGTAACATCATGAACCTTTTCCCTCCTTAAAAAACAAGATCTTTTAAAGGACTTTTGAAGTGAAGCAATAAGTGATGGAAGATGGTCAACGAGACAATCATGGAATTAATGACACTACTTCACATCCAAACAAATTTTATATATAAATAAAGTAAAACAAGGCATCCTCTCAGTTCATACTGATGGTATATGTGCAGTCAAATTAATAACAACGCATCGAATTTTTTTTTAATTTCTTTAGGCTATGCAATCGGCTTTTCTCAACATCCTTGTGAATTTACTAAAGGTGATCAATTTAAAGATATGTGCGGATAAACCTGCAAAAATACTTAAGGTATAAGAAAATAAGAAGGGAAAATAAAATAAGTTCTCTATATGCTAAAACTAGCTCATAAATGGGCAATTTTGTAGAATTCTGTTGCATCAATAAAAAAAAATACTTTTGGCTTATCCATGAACAAATTAGTTTATAGAGAAACTTTGTTCGTTTTTTTTCTTCGTATTTTCTTCTGTTATAAGAGTTTTTGGATAAGTTTATCTACTCAGTCCCCAAGTCTGTCAACAGAAAGTGTATAAATTCTCTTGAAACTTATTTTCAAACAAATAATTGTTTTCAGAATATACTGCAAGATGATTGATAAAAGAAAAGGACGTATAAATAGTAACAAATATCAATTTTGATCCAATAACCTCCGTAGTTTACTCAAATTCTACACTTTTGGAACCCCCCACCCCTCCCCCCCAAAAAACAAAAAAGTCGACCGATCCTAAAAGTCTGGTTTATGAATAACTCATGAAAATTAACAGACCAAAAACTGTTTTTTCAAATGATACAGTATGTATGAAGTTTAGACTCTCGTGTGATTAATAACGAAAGTTCCTAATCCCAGTAACTCTACCACAAAAAGGGGCGTGAAAAAGGAAACCCATGAGTGAATTCAAGAAAAGAACAGAAAAGCTTGTTCAAAAAGTCAATGCTAAGGACTTACATACCTTGTGGCCATTGAGGAAGGGGTGAAGGCAGAGAGAAGGGAAGTGGATCAGGGTCAGTAAATTCAGGGACACAGTCCCAGCATAGTAAACTCTTGCACCCAAACATCTCTAAGAGAGACAAGTATTGTTTAGAGACCCTCTTCCAAAAGAAGAGAGAGGGTGGTTTTCTTTCTTTTCTTCCTTCAAAGGAGTCCAAGAAGAGAGAGAGAGAGAGAGGGAGATTCTTCAATCAATAGTAAAGGAAAAAGCCTTTAACTTTCTCTCCTCTTCTCTCTTCTCTCCTTCTTACAGAGATTATGCTCTGTTTTGGTCTGCTTTAACTTTAGATTAGTTTCCAGTTTTTTGAGGTTGTCTTTTAATTTGTAAGGTCAGAGTTGGTGGGTGCTTCTCCAAACCTTTAAATTAATTAATCCATTGGAAAGAGGTATTTGGTTGTTACGACAAAATATAAATAACAGACTTTGCGTAAACAATGTTCACTCGCCTCCTCGTGGATGTTCCAGACACGCTTGTGCTATGCATTACTTCATTATTCAATTATTAGGTTTGTTGTTGTTGATTAAGACATATTTCTCTCTTTCTTCCACTTTTCATATATGAGCATACTCCACAAGCATATCTTAAATCTTTCTGCATTTACTCTACTACTGTAAGGTTAATTTAGTGTATCTATATCCCAATTTCTCTTTCTATTTATTTATTTATTTCACCTTGTGATGCGTACAAGAAAACTAGGGAGAATTGATTATAGATGAAGAAAAAAATCAAATCAAAATAAACTAATTTATAACTCCATTTGAATATGTTAAAAATATAGTTTGAATATATATGCTTAAACTGGTCTTAATCTAAATTTTATGTGAGAACTGGTATATTTTTCCGTACTATACATGTTTATTTTTAAAATAATTTTTATATAATAGAATATATAATAAATTCACATTTTAAATAATTTATCAAATTGTATATTATAAATAAATTGGAATTTGAAAAATTATTGTGAAAATAATTGCAAACTATTTATTATGAATAACAAATAAAATATGAAAAAATTGATTTTTATTATATAATTTTGTAAATATATAAACTGAAAATAGTATCATAAATTTATAAATGACCACACACCAAAATATATATATATATATATATATATATATGGTTGAACCAATTATCTCTTTGATTGTGATCTCATTTCTTTTTTTTCATATTTCTCTTCGATGCAATAAATATTATAATAATAAATATTATAATAATAATAATAATAATAATATTATAGATTTTTCTTTAATTATTGTGCATATATATATATTTTACTGTTAAATCAAGATAAAACATTTGTATCATTATTAAAATTGTATTATCTAATTTTTTATATGATTTAACTCATTTTAATATACTTTATTTTTAACATGTTTTCTTATGAGATTGGTGAGTATTAGATATCAATGTGTCCTCCTAATTCGGTCCCTAATGATAAAAAAAATAATATATATATTGTACCGGACGAGCACACGTGGTCGACCGACCGAACGCATAATAAATGTAAGTGCACTCGTGACAAGCTAAGGTGGTTAAGATACACCTTCGAAGAATAAGGAATGCGCGTTGAAAGAAGATATGTTCCCCGGGTATTCCGGAGCACGACTGGCAAGACCTATCCATAACCACCCTGAGCCCAAGGGATAGAAAGCCCATTAGGCAATCCTATAAATACTGTGCTCAAGCCAGAGA
>Ga0123342_1005608_pt1 | contig 18046 bp, 20 predicted proteins | sample Turbeawhitnodule_FD_89960 | JGI IMG/M metagenome (GOLD analysis project Ga0123342, IMG submission 89960) | Root nodule microbial communities of legume samples collected from Mexico - Turtle bean Mexico white nodule | ecosystem: Host-associated > Plants > Roots > Nodule | place: Mexico: Nepantla...
ATTTAATCATTTATTTAATTAGTTAGGATTTTATTAGGATTTTATCAGGATTTTATCACTTATTTAATTAGTTAAGATTTTATTAGGATTTTATCATTTATTTAATTAGTTAGGATTTTATTAAGATTTTATAATCTTTAGTACTCTATAAATAGAGTATTGAACTATTATTTGATACATGAATAATATATGCAGTTTGTTTCCTTTTCTCAATTCTCTATCATTGTTTTTGTTCTTGGTATAATCGGAAGCCACCTAAAGGTTCCCTTTGTCCAAAGCCTAATCGTTCTTCGAAATCTCTTACGAGATGACCTAGACGCTTCTACACACGATCGTTCATATCATATTTTGACACCAAGACTTCTTTCCACTTTCCTTGTTCTTCACTTACTAGCCCCCACTTCCACTTAGCCAAAAGAAAACTATTGAATCGACTAATATCTTTGATCCCCAACCCCTTTTCTCCATCGGTTTGCACACTTTGTCCCAACTTACCTAAGCGATTGACCTCTTTTCTCTTCACCACGCCCAAAGAAAGCTTCTTTGGATACTAATGATTCTGTTATACACCAACGCCCGGAGCTTTAGAAAAGGATAAGTAGAACAAGGGCAAAGCCGTAGGAACCGATTTTACTAAGAAAATCCTCTCTGCCAGAGACAAGAACCTTCCTTTCCAAGTACTCAGTCTATCACTTAAATTATTAAGGATATGCTCCCAGAAGGACGTCTTTCTTGGGTTGCCTCCAACAACAATTCTCAGGTATTTAAATGGAACCCCCATAATAGCACAAATTAGGGTACTCGCATAGAACCGTAGAACATTCCTTTCAACATTTATTCTAGCCAATTTGGATTTGTGAAAGTTGATTTTTAACCCAGAGGCAATCTCATAACACCTTAGGATTGCTTTACAGTAAAAACACTATTATAAGAATCTTCGCACATGAATAGGGTGTCGTCAGCAAATTACAACATACAAACTTCAACCTCATTCCTCCCCACCTTGACACCTTTAATGAGTCTTGTTTTGAGAGCTTGTCTTACATGCCCTGCTAACCCTTCTACAACAATGAGAAAGAGAAACAGGGCTAAGAGATCTCTCAGTCTCAACCCTCTTGTTGGTCTAAATTCCCTCGTAGGGCTTCCATTGACCAACACAGATACCGATGCAGACTCCAAACACCATTTTACCCACTTTAACCATTTACTATGGAAGTCCAACCTCTGTAACATGTAAAAAAGGAATTCCCAACTGACCGAGTCATATGCCTTTTCGTAGTCCACCTTTAAACACAAACCTCTCCTACCATTCCTTCTTAACTCCTCTACTACCTCATTGGTCACAAGCACGCTGTCTAACATGACTCTTCCCTTCAAAAAAGCCGATTGACTAGCATCAATTACCAACGGAAGAACCTCCTTTACCCAACATGACAACACCTTGGTAATAATTTTATATAGGGTTCCCACAAGGGAGATAGGCCTATACTGGTCTAAAGAAGAGGGATCTGTCACTTTAGGTATTAATGTTATAAATGAAGCATTACACCCCTTTAGAATGCACCCTGATTCCTTAAACGACTTCACAACTTCTATAATGTCCTGTTTAAGAACATGCCAATTATCCCTTATTAAATTAAAGTTGAACCCGTTCGGACCAAGGCTTTTTGAACCGTCACATTGCCAAGCTGTTTCCTTTATTTCCTCCTCTGTGAAGTCAGCAATCAAACTAGCACTAGTCTCTAGAGATAAAATCTTAAACTCAATTCCTTCAAGTCTAACCCTAAAATCTTGTGTTGCCTGAAATCTAGTTTGAAACATATTTTTGGCTTCCCTGTGTACTAATTCGGGTTCCTCACTCCACAAATTATTTACCTCCACACCTTTCACTTCATTTCTTAAACATCTCCACCTTAGCATAGAGTATTAGTACCTTGTATTACTTGGCTCTCGCTTTTTGCCTACAAAGGGATTCCATCTTCGAATCAAGAAACCTCAACTGGCTTATAAGCTCCATTCTTCTCAACATTGCCTCTTCTCCAATTGAATTGGTATCATCTTGGTTGTCGATATCCTCTATTTCCTTCACAATCCTCTTCTTACTTGTACCCATACTTCCAAACACATCTCGATTCCAAACCTTTAAGTCAACCTTTAGCAATTTCAGCTTCTCTTTGAACCTAGTTATGCTATTACCTTGAACACAGTATGACCTCCATTTAACCTCTAGCATCTTCTTAAACCCAGGCTCCAACAACTAAGCATCAATGGATCTGAATGGTTTTTGGACCCCAGTCTCTGACTAGAGATTTCACCACAATGGCACAGTGATCTGAAACCACTCTCGGTTGAACATACTGTTTACACCCGGACCATCTTGGGATCCATTCCCCCGACACCATCACCCTATCAAGTCTGCTCTTCATTGAACCGCTAACTTTGAACTAAGTGTATTTCTTTCCTATAACTAGTAATTCCACCATATAATTCCTCTCAATAAAGCTATTAAAACCCCTGATCTTGTTTTTTTTGTTACCCCTAACGCTAGACCCTCTTCTTTCGCTTTCATTCCTAACTGCATTAAATTCACCACAGAAACACCAGGGCAAGTTCTGATGAGCACCCCTGATATTCGACAGCTCCGCCCAAAGAGCCTCATTTTCAACCAAGTTGCATGAGGCATAAATATTTATCACTGCACAAAGACACTTCGATGCAATATGTTGCCCAAAGATAGCTATATAACCCTTTCCCTCCATATGCCTCTCATAGCCAAACACATCTTTATGCCACATAGTTAGCAAACTCCCTGCTCCACTTTCGCCTTCATTGTGGATCCAATCTACCTTATTATCTTCCCATAGTGAAAAGCATCTAGAATCTAAAGAAGTAGATGCTTTAACCTCTTGAAGACACAATAAATCCGCACCCTCCTTAGCAATAATTTGCCTAATATATTTAGCTTTTACCCCCCCTCCTAACTCTCTTATATTAAGGTTGACAATAATCATGATAAGTCATGTTGGGTTCCCTCCTCTGACTTCTCCCTAAGCTCCTTATCTCTATCTTCGATCCTTCTAAATTCCTCAATTATCTCCTACTCATTCTCGCAACATGACGTTCCTAAGAGTTTACCCACCTCCCATGGGTCGTCTGGGTTACCCTCCTTCCTCAATCTACTATTACATAGAAAAATGTCACTTTAAGAAGCATAATTAGAATTAAAACTGAACCTGGAAGATGAGTTATTCCCGTAGTGTAGGGATCCTGCTCCCCCCTTGGATATCTACCTTGGTCTCGCACTGGTTTCCCCCTTCTCCCACAATTCCCTCTGCCTACACACATGCAAAGGGGTATTGAAATTATCCTCCATCGACGGACTCTGTATTTCGCTCTGCTTGTGCCCGTTAAACAGGTTTGCACCTGCTGTTGTCGCACTACCACTGTCGCACATGGTTGCTTCATAGGTCCGATTGATAAGACTTGTTTACGGACCCTCACTAGATTCATAGTGTTCAAACACAACCCCAACGTTACCCACAGATGAACCCGCTTATGTGCCTCCATCGCTGTCAATGTTTCTTCCGCTTTCGGAGTATGTTTTGGTTCCCCTTTCTCCCCCTCACTACTAAAGCCACCTTCCTTACTGCACCTTACTTCGACATCGTCCCCCGCAACCCCCCACACACTTTGATTATGGACCTTCCAACGCACCCTCTGCGCTTCTCGTAACGAGTTGGTCTTCACTGCCTTGTAGATGGGCCTCAGCATTTTCCATTATTAAAAATGACTTTTTGAAAAGTTTGACTCACACTGTTTACTTGTTCCAGCACTGATACATCCTGTTGATCCCATCTACACATGCAAATCTTCTTTTATGAAAGGAAACATACCTTGTTTCTGCACTTCTTTCCCACTGCCTGAGATCCATTCTTCAACTAAACTTTTGTTTGTATTAGTCGTTGAGAATTCCTAACTGTCCCTCTTGCATGTGATCTCTTGCCTCAACTACTCTCCTTCCCCTTCGTCGCTCTTCCTCCCGGAAAAGATGGTTTCTTGGACAAAAGAATCCCTTAAAGACACATTGTCTGAAGAAGCATAACAAAACCTCATGCACTCGCATGATTCCCCAACTTGGTTAAAGATCTCCTCTACAATACGTACACAGTATGCTTTTCCATTAATTCACAATTTTTTTGTCAAGGAAGCGCTACTGGACTTCCTGGTCCTCACTTGGATTCTAGCATATTCAAGATTTTCCCACAAAACTGTACCATCATCAATGGATACCAAGGTAGCCACTTCCCCAACCACCTTTGAAAGGCAATCCTTATTCCACAGACTTAAGGGCAAACCATAACATCTAACCCATATCAATCTATGACTGGCAGCAAGGGAGTCAGACCATGGCTTAAAGTCTCTAAACACACTATCGAACCAATCCTTCTTAAGTTTGATAATATTGTCGATACGTTCTCCCTCTCTAGGTGTTAGTAAAATTAGATTATCCTTCATATATCTCACCCTAACCATACTAATCCCGCCTTTGAAGAATTCTTCTTGGAGTTAATTGAATTTGAGATCTGGCAACCTTTTACCCACCACACTGCTAGCCATCCACGGTAGAACTTGCGGCTTGGTACTAAAATCAGTTCTTTTCCATTTCACATTTGGAGAGTGTTCCCACCAGTTGACTCGAAGGACAGTCTTTGGCCCTCCTATATCCGCCTGAGAATCGTACTTCCTTGATCAAAGAATCTCTCACCTGCAAAGACAAAGGGCGCCTTTACGGTCGTTTGCACTCCGACGCTCAAGTCAGTATTAGGGCAAAGAAACACTAAGTGTATAAAGTAGTTTCTGTCTTAGAAATTGTGTACCTTGCTAGGGTTTTTGGCACCCTTTATATAGGTTGAAACTAGAGTTTACCTTTGTTATGTTACCCTTGTCTAGGGTTCCTTGGGGAACGTCCTTGCGCCGCTATTTACATAATCTTAATGTATCTGGCACATAGAACTTCCCTTAACTGGAGTGCAACGACTAACAGAGTGGCCACCTAGGTACCAACGTGTGCACCTATGGCGCCATCTGTTTCTGCGGGTGCCCTAAGTATTCACGTGTCATGCATGCAACTTCCTTGAAAACCCTAACCCTAGTGGGCCTTAGAGCCTCCAAGGATTACTTACTCATGTCGCGCCTGAATGCGCTATACACACCACGTGCATGAATCCATCGTGACTTAGGCTTCCCTCTTGTCTGACGTTTTAACTGATAAGTTAGTATAATTCTAGGGTCCACCTTACGTGGCCCACTATAACATTCAGACCGTTGATGTCCGATCTCTCCTTCTGACGTGGATGTTTGTGGTACCGATGTCCGAAGACTGACCAATCTCCTGATAGGTGCGTCTAGGGCCCCCCTTACGTGGCCCACTTCCACTATCAGGCACCGGTGCGATGTCTAAGGTCAGTCTCTGGAATCGATGAGCAAGGACTGGTCGGGACAGAAAGCTTCTGACTACATGAAAGAAACTCACAAACCCATGCCTCCTTCCCCACCTATTTGGTCTACGCGAGATGAAAACCTCTTTCACTCTTGCCCATTTTTAAAAAACCCTAAACATATTGTATTCCCCATGTGTAGCTGGAAAGTTGGAAAAGAAAAACGTGGTAGCACCTCTTGACGACCTACAACCCTTCACTGGCCTCCCCCGCTCCTTCCTAAACCTCTCATCCACCTCTTGACGACCTACAACCCTCCATTGGCCTCCCCCGCTCCTTCCAAAAACCATTGGCCATATCTTCATTGCATTATTCGGTTTGAGATCTTGGCCAGACTGCCCTCATCCAGTGACATACTTCTTTTTGACAGATACTCATTCTTCCAACTCTGCAAGAAACCAAAACCACATTTAAAATTTTATCTTCCTAAGCAGCAGATACGGTCAATTGCAAATAAACTTAGCCAAATAGAAAAAGGCTTTGTTATTGCTATGTAGCGAAAAACCAGAACCTAGACCCCTTGCAGATAACAATTAAGCACCTATAACACTAGCTTTATGCATAGTATGGGATTGATATACCAATATGAATACAAGAAGGATGCTTTTGGACAATAGGTTCTTATCCAGTCCCACACACTTCTCTGAGCAGTGCATAAAATTCCTCAGCATTAGGATGTACTGAGTGGTTCCTTTGCTTCCATAGATAAAAAAGATTGAAATTTTTAGTAAAGTTATTATGAATCACATTAGTTATGTCTACCCATCTTTCACACATATGTCAAACTTTTTTTGGCTATCCTACACTAAAATGTTCAATTGATTCTAGGCTTAAGAACAAATAGGACATTCTAGGAAGATAGATTAAGTCCTTTATACTCTACACTCAACTTGGTTGGTATCCTATGTTTGAGAAGTCTCCATCCAAAGAATTTCGCAGAAGGTAGGGCTTTGACTTTCCACATATAAGAAAAGTTGTTTACACAGTCCATTATAACCCCCAACTGAATACATTCATATGCAGATTTACTGAATAAATGCAATTTTCTGTTTTATTCCATTTCCATGTTTCTGTTTTTTCCCATTTAGGCTTGATAGTTTCTAAGCCACTTAAAAAACTATCTACCATCATTTTCCCCACTCAAATTAAGGTTTTCTCCACTCTAACTTACGTTCTCATTTACCTTCTACCCATAAGCCAGCTTTGGACAGTCCTATAACTTTGTCTTTTGTATTAGAAAATATTTTAGTCCAACTTTTCGTTAAGGGTTTCTCCCCAACCAACCTATCCTTCCAAAAGAAAATATCTTGTCCATCTACTACTTCCCATGATTTATTGTCCTAAAACCAATTCCCCACATATTTCGTCCCAATTGTTTTAATATCTCCACCATCTAGATTCCTTACAACCATTTCTCTCTTGTGTAGACCTCCACCCCCATAATTCAATAACCTTTCTCCATTTTCCTTTAGACACAGTCCCCAATCTTCACATCCACTTACCTAAAACAACAAGATTTATTCTTTTAATATCCCTTACACTCAAGACCCCTTGTTCCTTTGCTTTTATATATGTCCGCCCATTTAACCCATGATATTTTTCTCTTTTCAAAACCCCATCCCACTTAAAATTCAATTGAATTTTCCTAATTTGTCTTACAACAATGAACATTTTGAAAAAAGAAAAGAAAAAGAGGGAAATGGTAGTAAGAACAAACTTAACCAGACATACCCTTCCAACAAAAATAAAGGATAGAAATTTTCATTTCCAAATTGCGAACTTATCCCGTATTCAATTATCACTGGTTTCCCAAAAATGTCTTGATTGGTTGACCCCAACCCATAGTCCAAGGTATTTGAAAGGCATGTTCGTAGGTGCACAATTTAACAATCAAGATAATCTAACCAACTCATAACTCTGCAGCCTAATTCCACCTAACTTTGTATTTTTAAAGTTCTCTATTAAACATGGCATGATCACCTAATCCATGTACTACAAAAGTCTAATCTAAACATCATATACTCCAAGTAATCTCATCTCACCATGTCATACCTTTTCATGCTTCAAGTTGAGTCACATGACAAAACATTAGTATGTAGGATCAACAAGGCTATTTATAACCTAAACCAAGCTTCTCAGTCATTTTATATAGGTTTCAGTCTACCTTATTGCCATTAGTTTTAAGGCCACCAAATGATCCAGATCATTATAGTTTAAGGTAATGCCATTAGTTTAAGGTAATGGCATTTATTGTTACATGTAGCAATCTTGCACTAATTCAAACCTTAATCACTTAAGCTCATGTAGAAATCTTGCTCTAATTCAAACCTTAATCACTTAAGCTCAATTCCTTATGACATACAACATTAACCAGATTAGGATAATTAACTAGATTAGGATAATTTTGAGTATGATTTTTCAAGTAATAAGACAACATCAACTAACATTAACCATATTAGGATAATTTTGAGTATGAGTGTGACATATTTGTTTTCAAGTAATAGGATATCAATTAGTGAAGAGAGCATTTTTGTGGTGGGATATCCATGGAAAATACAATCAAGTATAAGGATAGGAACCTAGGAGATGTTTTCATGATTCTTGATTTTTTTTTTCAGTTTTCTTCTTTTGTATAGCGTATGGCATTGAATATATTAATTTGCTGATAAAAATGAAATATTTTTTTTTTATAATTGAGACAACACATTTTTATTATGAATTTATTTATGAACAAAAATAAATAAATAATTTAGAATATTTAAGGGATGTTTCAACTCTATTACAAATATAAAAAAGTTATATGTTGTAGTCCCAAAAACACCTCAAACCAGTTTGCCCTTTCATCCACCAAAACCCTACATCTTTAAGCTTTTGTACAACAAAAAATAACCTGACAGTAATAAAAAAAACCATTGCAATTCCCCAATACTCTCAATGCAAAAAAATTTGGAATTTGTAGTGACTTAATTTTCATAGCAATTCATATGATTCCTCCGCATAATCACACGTGGATCTCTATTTTGAAAAAACAACCAATTTGGCCAAAGTTAACATGCACACTCTGTTTATCTAAAAAATCACTCTTCTTCTAGTTCTCTGTTGTATATCTTTTTGTGGTACATCTTACAATTGAGAGAGCAACCTATTTATAATCAAACTCTTCTAAAACAGAAAATAATAAAATCTCATTATGGCCTTAAAACCCCGCTCACAACTCTTGGCCTTTCACCTATCAAAACTCTCATTCTTTTATTTTCCACTAACTTCTAAATTTAAAACCCACAAAAAGAACACTTAAAGTTTATTCAACAAAACTCCTCCATAAACTTAAATGTTTCTACCATCCATCATACTAATCATCTTCTTGTATTTGACGAAAAGTACTTTCGGTAGCGGTTTTGTGAAGATATCCGCAACTTGTTCCTGACTTGCCACATGCACCAATTCCACATTTCCCTTCTTCCCATAATCACAGATAAAGTGAAAACCAACGTCAATGTGTTTGCTTCTTTCATGGTTCACTGGATTCTTTGCTAACTCAATTGTTAATTTATTATCAACATGAATCACGGTTGCACCTATTTGCTTTAGCTCCATCTTGCTCAACAAGTTTCTAAGCCATATCGCATGACATACACACCAAGATGCTGCCACATGTTCAACTTCACATGTTGAGAGCGTCACGATCGGTTGCTTCTTTGAAAGCCAAGAAAATGTTGTGTTGCCTATAAAGAATACATGTCCCAATGTACTTTTCTAATCATTTATGTCTCTGCACCAATCGTTGTCAAAGTAACCAATCAACCAGTAATCTTCTGCTTTCGAGTAGAACAATCCGAGTGATGCAGTACCTTGGATGTACCGTAGGACTCGCTTCAACGTCTTCCAATGTGAGTAAACCGACTCCTCCATGAATCAACTTATAATGTCGACATTTCATGAAAGATCAGGCCTTGTGCATGTGAGATAGTGAAGGCTTCCTACCAAACTCCGGTATATACTCGCATCGACATGTTCTCCTCCATCGAACTTCGAGAGTTTTGCACCTGGCTCAATTGGTATTGATATTGGGTTGCAATTTTCCATCTTGTACTTCTTGAAAATCCCTTTTGCATATGTCTCCTATGATACAAAAATACCCGTCTTTTCTTGTCTAACCTCCAAACCAAGGAAAAACTTCATCAATCCCAAATTTGTCATCTCAAATTCTCGTGTCATTATACCCTTTAACTCTTCTATCATCTCATCATTGTTACCCATAAAAATGAGATCATTGACATAAAGAGCAACAAATATCATGTTACCTCCACTATTCTTTGCGTAAAGAGCATCCTCGTAAGGACATTGCTACAACCTGTAAAGTGCCTTATTCAATTTTAGCACTTTTTTCTCTTCTCCGATTTTCATGTACCTGGTGGTTGTTCGATGTAGACTTCTTCTTCAAGCACACCATTCAAGAATGCTGACTTGACATCCATTTGAAATATTGACCATTTAAATTAGTTGCTTGGGAAATGAGCAATTGAATTGTCTCCATTCTTAAAACGGAGGCAAACACCTCATCGTAGTTGATTCCCTCCTTTTATTTGTATCCCTTCGCAACGAGTCGCGCCTTGTACCGCTCTATCTCGCCTTGAGCATTCATCTATTTCTTGAATATCCACTTCACACCAATGGGTTGACTTCCCTCTGTCAATTTTGTTAGCTCTCACGTGTTGTTGCGGTTAATCGCTTTAATCTCCTCATCCATGGCAGTTTGCCACTTCTTATATCGCACCGCCTCTTCAAAGTTAATATTTTTATGCATCTGCAAAAAGATATACAAGGTGTACCTCATTTTTCAAATCATACAAATCTTGCAAACTTCGCATTTTGGGTTGTCGTGGTTCATCTTCATCATTGGTAGTTTCAGATTTTTTTTGTATACTTGATGATGCAACGATTGATGATTCTCCAACTTCAATGATAACCTCTGAATTGTTCCAATCTCACACGCTTGCTTCATTTATTTGCACATCATGACTCACCATCACCTTCTTGCTTATCGGGTCAAGTAGCTTGTACCCTTTTTATCTTCTCATCATACCCAATAAAGATATACCTTTTGGTTTTTCTTCGAGCTTCACTCTTTGTTGACCTGGTATGTGTGCATAAGCCACACTACCAAACACTTTGAGGAGAGAAACTGCCGGCTTTTGTCTGCTCCATGCCTCTTGTGGTGTTTGATCATCTAACTTCACATGTGGACAACGATTTTGCACATAGATGGCACATTGCACGACTTCTGCCCAAAATCCTTTGCCATCTTTTTGCTTTTAAGCATTGACCGAACCATGATGAGAATGGTCTGATTCTCCCTCTCGGCCACACCATTTTGTTGAGGAGTGTACGGTGCGGTTAGAAATCGCCTTATGCCTTTCTCCTCATAATACTCCATGAAAGTCGTCGAGGTATACTGACCACCTCTATCGGATCGTACAACTTTGATGTGTCTATCAGTTGCCTTCTTCACCATCACTTTGAACTTTTTGAACACCTCGAATGCCTTGGATTTTTCTTTCAGAAAATAAACCCAAGTTTTTTTTGAGAAATCATCAATAAAGGTAATGAAATACCTTTTACCGTTGAAGGATTCGAGAGTAATTGGTCCACGTATGTCAGTATGAATCAATTCGAGATGTTGTTTAGCCTAATATTCAGCCTTCTTTTGAAACGAGGTTCTCACATGCTTGTTGAGCACACATTCTTCACAAAAATTTTCCTCGTAGTCCATGTAGGGTAGCTCGTGCACCATATTCTACTTCGCTAACTCTTTTAGGACACCATGATGTAGGTGACCAAAATGGAGATGCCACAACGATGCCTTATCTTATATGTCGATATGCAAACATTTTTCTCGTATGCTTCTCAAATTCATCTTGTATATCCAATTTCTTGTCATCTCAATTCAAGCAACCAAACACCCTTGCTTGTTCTTCAAGTGTAGTAGCCGATCTTTTAAAAATATCGAGTAACCTATCTTCGTGAGTTGCTCCGTACTCAAAATGTTGGTTTTGAGGTATGGTACGTAATAAACATCTTGGAGTGACCCAATTAAGCCATTTTTTTGTAAGTAGCAAACTGTACCTCGACCTTTGACCTCCACCTTTGATGCATCTCCAAATTACACATGACCATCTTCAATCTTTTGCATCTCTTTGAATAGGTACCCGTGACCGCACATATGGTTGTTTGTCCCCGAGTCGAGGTACCACAAAGTGTCATTGTTAATATTGACTTCATTTTGAGCCATCAAGGGAACACCTTCATTCGTTTCGTCTTCCAAGGCTAGGTTGGCTTCTATCTTTATATCGGCTCGACAATCTTTTGCAAAATGCCCCACTTTACCAAAATTATAACAATTGTTGGAATTGCAATCCTTCGCATAGTGACCATATTTGTGACATTTGTAGCACTCGATGTTGGAATAATTCGATCGACCGCCTCTTTCTCAACCACGTCCTCTTCCATGCCAATTTGTTTGGCTCGACAGTTCCTTCTCCTTATAGTACCCTTCATGATTGTTGCCTTTACCATCACGACCATTTCCATGACTTCCACGACCACACCCTCTACTTTGAGAATTTTGATGATAGAGTACCTTTTCTTCTATGATTGACCCTTAATTTGAAGTGCTTGCTCGAGTGTTTCCTCCTCCTCCTTCTTCTTTCGTTGCTCGTGTGCCTCGATAGAACCGAAGAGCTCGTCAACTATGAGCGTTGTCGGTTAATGTTTTCAAAATCTTCTCCACAACTCGTGCATCGATTAACGTTTCACCGTTTTGGTTTAGTTGATTCACCACAGTCTGTACACGCGTGATGTAGTCAAATACACTTTGACTCCATCATCATCATGCTCTCCAATTCGCCACGAAAAGTTTGTGAACACATTTGCTTAACTCGACCGGCTCCTTTGAACACCTTTTTTAAGATGTCCCACGCTTCTTTTGAAGTAGTTGCACTGACAATCTTCTCAAAGCCCGACTCATCAATGGCTCAGAACAACATGTATAATGTCGTTTTATCCTTTGATCACGTCTCTTTCAACACCTTGGTTTGAGTCGTCGTATAACCCATGATATATGTTGGTTCTTCGACCACCTCCCATGCATCTTCAGAACCAAGAAAGGCTTTCATTTGAATGCTCCAGTTATCATATCTGGTCGCCTTCGTTAATCGTTGTAGCGGCATTTGACCCGTCACATTCGCCATTGGCTCTTGATACCAAATTGTAAAAACAATCAATTTGGCCAAAGTTAACACACACACTCTCTTTCTCTACAAAATCACTCTTCTTCTATTTCTCTGTTGTATATCTTTTTGTGGTGCATCTTACAATTGAGAGCAACCTATTTATAGGCATTATCAAGCTCTTCTAGAACAGAAAATAATAAAATCTCATTATGGCCTTAAAACCCCACTAACAACATAATAAAATCTCACTCACAACTTTTGGCCTTTCACCTATTAAAACTTTCATTCTCTGTCGTATATCTTTATGTGGTGCATCTTACAATTGAGAGCAACCTATTTATAGACATTATCAAGCTCTTCTAGAATAGAAAATAATAAAATCTCATTATGGCCTTAAAACCCCACTAACAACATAATAAAATCTCACTCACAACTTTTGGTCTTTCACCTATCAAAACTCTCATTCTTCTATTTTCTACTAACTTCTAAATTTAAAACCCACAAAAATAGCATTTAAAGTTTATTCAACATATTTCAGCTAACTCATCAGGATTTGAGCTCACAAATCTACACTTTGATTGGGGTTTCGGTGATTAAAACTTATCCTACTATGAGAAAGGAAATATTACGTGAAAATTAGAAGATGTATAAGTTGAAGCATATATCTGTTCTAACCAAACTGGTGTAAAATTCAAGTTCTAAACCCATGTCAATCTCTGAATATAATTCAAATAACTTATGTAAAATCTCTTATTTATAAAATCTCTAAAGCATAATAATGACAACACTCACCTTGAATTTGATTTCTTGGCTCAGTTTCAGTACACAAGATTTGTAGAACTCCATAAAAAATATTTATGCATATATGAAATACATAAGAAGAGATACTTAACAACTATGAATTTCTTAAATTACAATTTCTTAAAGGGTGATAGGGATACATAGATTTATAATATCTAACTTGTTATTTTGTTCACTATTTTGATGATGGTCTTATTTGTGTAGGGATCATTCGAAATACAAGGATTGTTAAGGAGTGCTTGCATCGCTTTTGCAAGGAGTGCATAGAGAAATCCTTTCGCCTTGGGTTTATCCTCAAACTACCACCATTTTTTGTTTACATACAAATTGGGTGTTTTTTTCCATTTATAATTTTGAATACTATGGAATGGTTTTATTGCAGTAACAATGAATGTCCTGCTTGTCGTACGCATTGTTCAAGCCGACGATCACTAAGGGAAGACACCGAATTTGATGAGTTGATTAATCTCCTTTTTCCCAACATTGATGAATACGAGGAAAAGGTAATATCCATATATATGTTATGAACATTGCCTTGTTTTTCATTTTTAAAATGGAAAAACCTCATTAGAATGTTTTGACGCAGGAAATGGCTTTTTCTGATGATGCAAAGAATAATATAAAGGTGAGATTGATACGTTACTAAATTTTCTTTCTCATAAATTAGTCCACTGAAGTGCTTTAGTTAATGCAGAACTAGACTATATTTAGTTATGTGGATATGTATATTGAAGTCAAAAACTTTAACTAGGCAACTTCAATGACTCTTACTATTTAATAAGTCTAACTTATAATTTTATAATTTCTGATAAACTTTAACCAATATCAGTAAGTTAGGAAGAAGATAGTAAACAATGTATCATTTGATTTGGCATTATCTCTCCTTCAAGTAAAAAATCCTTATGCCCCACATTACCACTTATTCACTCAAACCCTTAGAAAGCCTTTCGTTGCACTACCCATAATTCCTTCAATATTTTGCCAATTTAAAAACTAATTAAGGACTAGTGATTTAGAATAATTGCATTCTTTCAGTTGCATAAATTAAAATGAAGTACACCATTATTGTAATCCATAAAAAAAGTACTCTTCTCTATATATAATTCCAGTTATATATTTTTTTTTATCTAAAAAATTGGAGCAATATTATGCCTCAACCTATATAAAAAAATATTTGAGGCATATCTATCTCAGTGAGCATTACAAAAATATTGTACATCACTACTGCTAATCTTACACACATAACCTATAATTACAGTTATTAAAGCTATGATTGGTTAGCCAAATTCACTATTTGCAGCATTTATCCCTACTTATGAAGTGCTGTCATGTGTCATGGAAGAGGGTGTTAACCTTCCAAAAAAATCACTGCAATTATGTATCAGAATAATTGCATCAGAAGAAGTGTTATGTGTATGTTGATTGAGAGTGCTCCAACAAAGTTATATATTGTCCTTAAAGCTTTGATTTGTTGTGTGGACAACATAATAACTATGAACCACATATTATCATTGTCCACAAGACTTTTTGCTTGTTTTTGTAATTATAACAATTGGGGTGTCTTTTGTGATTTGGAAGTCAATGCAAGAAGCGTATGGCAAGACTCTTGAACGACAAAGTGATGCACTGGGAAAGAAGGCTGCTGCTGCAACAACTAGGTCAAAAGATAGATACTCAAGGAGTGCAAATCAACCGTTGAGAAGAAGTTCACGAAATGCAACTGCATTTTCCGAATCTGGTTCTAGCAGGGACATGACATTGCCTCCTGTTGCTGAAGAGAGAGAGACACAAGTCATAGCCGACAGTGACATAAATGAGTTTGTGATAGAGGGACAAAGTTCTCAACATGAGACTACTGCAAGCATAGTTGCAGGTGTAACATGTCAATTGCAAGATCTCATTAGCTCATCTGATAAACTTGTATGGGGGCGATTTGGCCTGAGGAGTCACACCAATGCTAGGCATGCTGCTTCTTCGAGGAGCAATCGCTTGGGGAGATTCATTGATCATCTGCAAAACTCCAATCAAAATGATGATGAGGTACCTTTTTTCTTCAAACCTATACTTAACTCTAATTGCTGATTAATATAAAGCGATATATGTACAAACTTAGTAAAAGGATTTTATATTTTGAAGAACTTGGAGCAAAAGCTTTTTTCCACTATTTATTATCATTTTATTATTTCAATGATAATGGTAGGGTTGAACAAGGAAATCCTTATAAAAGCATGAGCAGAGAAGACCTTTAGCTATTTAGCATTTAGGTGTATGAATTTGGACAAGGGTTTGAATGGTAATTGGTTGTTTTCTGTTTAAAAATCTCCTTATAATTTAGGTATATAAAGTAAATAAATTAACATCTTATAATACATATTATTTAACTATTTACTATTTATGTGGATATAAGCCTTCTATTGAAGGGTAGGTCAAAAGCATGTTATCATCTTCTCTTCTCCCTATTCGTTATTTGTCCACCCTGATTACAACAAAATGTCTTCTATTTTCACTATATTTGTTACTCTATTCTGATTATAGTTTATTTTACTACAAGAATTAATGATTTTTTAACCTAATTTCAGTTGGACATCTGTATCAAACTTGTCTCTTTTGAGGAGGAAAGAGTGCCCAATTTGGCAAGGCCATACCTTAACTGCAGACCTACATTGTTAATCAACCAACTGTGCCAGGTTTTTCTCTTCCCATTTTCTGAAACCTTTGATTTTAGTATATCTCTTTTTGGTGCTAAGGTTGTTGTACTATCCGCATGCAGTATGTTGCCAGTGAAACCTTGCTGCAAACTGAAGAAATTGAATTGTACGTGGTGAAAGAGTGTGAGCCCGAGTTTGTAAGTGGTGAGGGAAAGCTTGATCCAGACAAATATGAGACTCAATTTCTTGAGAGAGAGGATCAAACTTTGTCTGAACTCAAAACAAACAATCTCAGCTTTGGCCATCTGGTATAAATTTTCTCTTTAAAGTTTCAACATGTTACTTAAAACAAAGAAACCATGGCTGGTTTTTTCACACTAAACTAGTATTTTCTTTTTGGAAATTACATTTTTAAATAATTTTTTTATGAAAATAAATAAGTCATAAACTTCCAATCTAAAATTGTGTCTATATAGTATGATTTATTATTTTTATATATAAAAAAAATTTACCCATACTTTTTCTATAAAATATACACTATTTTAGTGCAAAAAAAAAAACTACCATTTATTTTACGAATATTAATGGTTTTCACTGTTCACATTTTTCTCTTTGTTTTCAGGTCATAGCTTATAAGAGGAAGAAGTGGAACTTAAATGAAGTGTTGTCCTGCGCTGGTTCTGAATGATGAGTTTCTTACCTAAACTATCATTTATTGAAGGAATAATACATATACTATGAAACTATGAAACCATGAAAACTTTCGATTATGCTTTCTATCATTTCTCTTTCTCGAAGCACAAAGAACTTGACTTTACAATCCTTACAATAAGATACTATGTGTATCAATCATGTCATCATGATGAACATGAAAACCATTACAGTTTGTTAAAGGTTGGTATTATCTGACATTGGTTACAGATTTCATTATCTCTTTTCTTTTTTTTCTTTCTTGGCTGGGAATTGTTTAGATCAGTTTTTCCATGAATTATATAGAAAAGAAAAATCAGAAAATTTGAATTCTAGTTTTTTAAAAAAATTTAAAATTACTTTATGGATAAACTCATTTGAAAAAAAAACTCTTTTGCATATAATTTCTTCAATTTTTTTTTTATTTTTAACAGTTAATTTTAATTTATAAAAAAATCTATAAGGCCTTTTATTATTTTGATATAATACGTTGAAGTTTACTTTTGTGAAACTCACGTAAAAAAGTTTTCACGTTAAAAAGTTACACTTATTTATCCCTCCAAAATATGGTTAATGATTTTATCAGAGATGCAGTGCTTTTTGAAACTGAAGTACTCTTTTATGACGATGAATTGAGGGATGAAAAATGGCGCGGTTTTATTTTTTAGGATCTTAGATATATAGATTTACTTCCAACCTTTTTTCTTTAAATATTTTTTTTATCAGTAAAAAATAAATTAAATTAAAAGAGATATAATAGAATATTCCAAACTTTTTACACAAACCAAAGGCCAGCATATATAAAAAAGTGTTGTTTCTTGCATAAACTAAGAAACACCTGCACTAGCAAGCACCCTGCCTCAAAAGGTCTGCTTCAATAGTTATAATCTGCAACTTCTAAACCACCAAAACTCATCAAAAGTAAAGAAACCTCCATCTTGTCATTGATATTACTTTAGCTTCAATTCACTTCAAGAAAGATCAATGCACTCACCTTCCTTATCACCACAAATACACGGTTGTGTTTTCTCCATACCAGAATTAATGTGATTCTAATAGCCACATAGAACAAGATTCTTGACACTTTGAGGAATCACCTTGAGCTGGAAAATGTAGAGGCACTTTCTTAGAAGTTGGATCATAGTTCTAAGATCAAGAACTCACCAAAACAAGTACC
>Ga0123342_1005609_pt1 | contig 18046 bp, 4 predicted proteins | sample Turbeawhitnodule_FD_89960 | JGI IMG/M metagenome (GOLD analysis project Ga0123342, IMG submission 89960) | Root nodule microbial communities of legume samples collected from Mexico - Turtle bean Mexico white nodule | ecosystem: Host-associated > Plants > Roots > Nodule | place: Mexico: Nepantla...
GAACCAAAATACATGAAGCTGATACCTTAGATTCTGTTTTTTGACGCCTACCAAGCATTTTACTGTTGGGGTTCCTTTTAACAGAGTCCCTGCCAGATGAAGCACCAAAACTGAATGAGAAATGGTGTGCTGTTTTTCTTTTCTTACATAGAAAACTCACATGAATAATTTGATACAATTTGGAGGAAGAACTTTGCATGTAACTGATAAATTGAGAAATTATAGTAAAGAAATTAAGAAAAAAAACTAGTTAAAATTAGTTAACAAGAAAATATACATAAAAATCAGTATTAGCAAAGTTGGATGAAAGTATAATAATGTTACTTCTTAATATGGAGCCAAAAAAACACTAATCCATTCGAATTTTACTGCTCTAAACTGAGTAAAGATTAAGTAAGTGATCAGAGAAAAGTAAATTAACTGTTGAAATTCTAACACAGTCATGATTTGTCATGTAAGTGCATGAAATGCTGAATGTTAATTTTCTCATCAAGGACTATTATTACTCACTTGACCCTCTAAAGTAAGTTACTCAATTTTTAGAAGAGATTCCCTCAATGATTACCATTGTCATGTTGTTGTGTGTCATATCATAAACACAACAAAAGGGATAAAATTTTCCTACAAAATGACTTAATGCATCATAGACAGGTTGAGAGTTTATCAATTTTACACTATAATAACTTCATTTGATGTTCAGTTGCATAGTGATATTTAACATGAAAGTTTTATATAAAAAAGAAATCTTTTCATGAAAAAAGAAAAGTACACCAAATTGTGTATAGTGACCTGAAGAAATCCCAAGGGGACTCCAAATCAGAAGGAACCTCCAAGAGACCCTCTTTAGCATAAATGCTTCTGTACACAGGACCTGCTGATGGCTTTCCATCAGTTGCAGGACTTCCCTCCTCAACCTTCACAGTGAAAACCTCTGGCATTGTAAGAGGGAAAGGAATGTGCAGGTGTGTGTGTCTGAGAACTGTTTCTAGGGATGATGGTGATAATGATTTGTGATCTCAGTCACAAGTGGAGTTATATGTGAGGTGATAAAGACAAAGGGGTGTGGACAGATCAACTTCAAAGGAAGAAGAAGTGCATGTGAAGCAGCAATGTGGGGGTTGAGCCAGAGCAATAAATTCAGTGTTTACTTTTGCTATGCATTTTCTGAACAAATTTTTATAGCTGGTTTATTGCTACTGTTTTAGCTCTTCTGTGACTTTTGTGTTTGCATGTTTTCAACCTCTACGAGCATTTATATTGGCAGCAAAAGTTTGGTGAAGCTACCCTTGCCTTTTTCCTAACAGACAAGATCACAAACACAAAACCAAACAAAATAAATGGTGATTCTCATTAAAATAAAAAATGCGTTCTAAAAAATTAGAACTATTTCTTTCTCTTTGCTCTTTGCTGATACTAATGGTATTATAAAAAAAAATAAAAAAAAAAAAATTATAGAAAATAGATTTTCCATTAATGACCACCGTTAAGCATTTTTTTGTTGACAATAATGCACCCTCATCATCTTCCTTATTTTGGTCAACGCTTAACAGTGATGACCAAAGCTCATAAATGGCTGCTTAGTTGGTTATGTACCTTCTCAATCAACACTGCCACTTTTCGTTCAGAATTTCTACAGCAAAACATAAATAAATACATGTATTCAATTTTACTATTTAACTGAATTATAACAGTGGTTTCTCTTTAATTTTTCACTGCGATTTTTTTAATAATTTTACTCTTCCCAATTTCAAAAATTCATAATTTTATTCTAATATTTAATTTTACATGTTTTATTTCTTTCTTGTTGCCCCAATGGAACCTAAAAATAAGGTTTTATGACCAACCAAAACAATTCATTCAATTAAACTTAATGATTCCTTACACAGATAAAAAAGACATATCTAAACCATATCAGAAGTAAAGATATATAATAACTAATTCTAATAAGAATAACTACTTCTATCAAAACAATTGTGAATATCAGCTTTTACAATTCAAACCAAACAAATAAATAAACCATTGCGAAAATTCTACTAAAAAAACCTTACTGTAATAAATAATATACATAACAATCCATTTAAACATATAACATAAAAAAAATCCATTTAACTTATAAATAATCTATTTATATTACAATATTGTTATAATTGTTATAATATATATTACGATGTGGACTTTAAGTCTAACTCAATCCCATAAATTCGGCTCATGAGGTGTGATTTGCACCCAGTTATATATAATGAAACGTGGGATAACATATGATGGGTGATCCGATGGTCCGATAGCGGGTGATCTGATAAGGCCAACAAATACTCGTTAGGATAGGCTCGAAATAGCTTTTATACCATATTAAGTCTAATTCAATTCCATAAAACCGATTCATGAAGTGAAGTTTGCACCCAGTTATATATAATGAAATGTCCTCATCTCTAGTTAATGTGAGATCTCTAACAATATATAGTTGTTAAATACTATTTTGATGGTTAAAATATTATTTTCCAATAAACAATTACTAGAATGTGACTTGCTATAGTTCCAAGTTGTGAAAAAACTTATTTGTTTACTTTTACATGTCTTCACATTTTGCAATTTAAACAAGTTGGTAAAGATGGGTTGAAAAATGAAACCAGAATAGAAACATAGTCAATGGGGAAGTAAACCACATAAGAAGAACAAAAAATAATTGTAAGTTGGTTGAGAATGTTTGGTTAATGGAATAATTTTATTGATGCAGTTGGAATTGGTATGACAAACATATTATTAGGTGGAATATGATGCAATTGGATATGTGAGAGGTGGGAAAAAGGTGGAACATTAATTTGGTGACCAATTGAAAGGATATAGCCACTTATAACTCACCTAAATTTGAATGCTACAATTAATGTTCCATGTAACATTAATTACCAAGGCATGTAGCACCACAACTGGTGGGGTATATGCCATTTTTTATCATTTTTATTTTATGTAAGGATGTGTAAATTATAAAACTATAATTTTTGATTGAGAAATTTTTTAAAAAAATTAACAACTTGATATTATTGTGGCATGATTCTAATAATTATTAGTCTAATAATTATTTATATATTTTTTAGTACATTAATCATCATTAAGATTCAAATTCAATAATTTTTATTTTTTTTAAGTATTTTTCAAAGTAAATAATATAGATTGGAGTCAACTGTTCAAGAGATTATCTCTGACAATTATAATTGCACCCCATTGCTGAATGTGAAGAGAAAGAGTTGTTTGGAGTGGTAAGAAAAAAAGGAAGGAGAGGTATGAATAGCAATATCATCTACGGGGACATGGGCTTTCTGTTTAAAGACATTCTAAAAAAATTTAAAATGAAAATGCATTAATGTTGGGTTCACCTATATTAATCTGTTTTAATTAGAAAAAGGAAGTTTCTTCCTGCACCCCTATATTTTTCTTTCTGCACCCTCATAATGTTATGCAAAGATCAAACTGTCCCTATTATTTTTTAAAAACCCTAAAATGCATTTGAATTGTATTTATTTTTTTACATTCTGGATTATGGAATCCGGAAAAATTTCGGATTAACACTTTTGGTAAAATTTCAGATCCACCAATCTGTAATTCAAAATACGCATTTCACATTAAAAAAATCCATCATTCATAAAAAGCATTCTGGATCCACCAATCCGTAAAAGAAATATGTATTCCGAATTTAAAAATCCATAACTAAAAAAAAAGCATTACATATCCATCAATCCATAACAGAACTAGGATTCCAGATTCAATAATTCGGAAATCAATAATTCATGCAAAATTTACTTCCGAAACACCTTCTCACCAAAAAAAAAAAAGATTCAGTTCTGGATTGATGAATTCATAGCACATTCTCAGGTCCCGGTTTCCAGTAATCATGGTGTCCTTTTTCAAATAAAAGGACAAGGTCAGTTTCAGAATTTAGAAAATTGTGGGGTGCTGGAAGAAAAACGTAGAAATGCAGGAAGAAGAAGAAGCCTTACAAAAAATAATGATGAATTAGCGTAAGCTACATAAAGTTGATATTTAAAAGCTTACAATAGTATTTACTCAAATCCGACACTATTTATTAATTAGTATTGACTTTTGATTTTTAATTTCAACTTAACATTTGAGTAATAATAAATGTTATTTTTTTTAGTACAATAAAAAAGAATATAATTTTAATATAAAAATATTAATTTTATTTGAACTCCATTAATACTGAAGTAATTAAACACATGTTTGATCCTTAGTAATTATTATGTGTGTTTTGAGTGTTAAAAGAATAAGAAAATGAGAGGTGTGAATAGCAAATCGGTCCCTGGGATATGAACTTTGGGTTTAAAGAATATTGAAAAAAGTCTGTTTGTTTATGATATCATTGAATGTTGGGATTTTATCCTATCACAATTCACAACAAAAAATTTAAAAATTCTGCTAGCCAACCATTGCTGTATTTGCTGCCAATTTTTTCAAAAAAAAGAGTTGGAAATAAAACTGTAACTATGAAAAATATCCATAAAAAATAGCATGCGAATATAAAAAATAATCTACGCACAAAAAAACCCAAAAACAATCCATGATAAAAATGTCTTATAATCACACAAACTAACATAACAATACTCAGAAGCAATCCTTAACAATTTTGACATCGTTATTCAGTCAGAATCAAAATTTCGCACAATAAATTAATCTATACAAAACTTCATCAAACAAAGTATATATCGATAGAGATAAAAACTTATGTTTTACTCAAAGAACATCTTCAAAAAGGCCTAATGAACTAAGTTTCTTCACAAGTGAGTTCGAATTGATTCAACATCACCCAACACTTCTCAATTTCCAGTGAATCAAGAAATTATTGTATGGTTGAGCATAACATGATCCATCTCAACCAACATATACACATCACATTTTTTTTTTTAATTTACACAAATCCAAAGATTTAATAATATATCACATGAAAAATAACAAGATAAGATGATATGATATGATATATGAGACCGTCTAGAACAATTTCTCTCCTTCCAAATATCAAGTTCGCGAGACCAACGACCCCACGATGCCGGCGATAAGAGCGGTGGGATCACCAAGCACCGCCGACACCGCCACCTGCACGGCCACTCCGGCGAACTCACAGCACCTTTTCACCCTGCCACCTTTTCCCCCTCTCCCCTTGTGGCAGCCACTCTCGACCACGCTCTTCAACCCCTTACCCTCATGCCAACTCTCCACCACCATCTCCCTCACACACGCCACATGCAAGTTATACCTCTTGCATGAGGACCTGTAGCTCCACCCCCTGCCCTTCTGCCCGCAGCGGTGGCATGCCGACCTCACCGTCCGGTACAGGAGCAGCCTGACCTCATTGTTATCACCGGCGATGACCGTGGGCAGCTTGGCGCAACAAGGGTGGAGGTCGAAGCCGCAGGAGAAGCAGTGGTAGAGGAAGCCCTTGAGGGGCTTCTGGCAGGCGTTGCAGTAGCGGGGAGTGTCGCCGGGAGGGTGAGAGAGGAAGTGGAAGGAGCATTTGGGGTAGAAAGGGTGGAAGAGTGAAGGAGAAGGAATGGAACAGTGAGTGTGGAGATCGAAGTCGCAGAGGGAGCAGCTATAGCGTGACCCTATGCCCAGTTCCTTGCAGCCGTCACATTGGAAGGGAGATTCGGAGTAGTCAAACGTTAGCTTGTGTTGTTTGTGGCTGAAGTGAGATATCTCACTCAATTTCTTGGTGGCTGTCGTTTCATGTTCATCATCATCGTGTTTTTGGTGTTTAGGGTTTTGGAAATTGGACTTGTTATACATGGTTTTGATTTGGATATGATGTGGTGATTTTGTTTTGGAAAGTTTTTGGAGTGAAGTGGGAGGGTGGGAAACCTATATATATATATACACAAAAGTTTATGTATTCTATTTTATCATATTTTTCAAATTATTCTTTTAGTGCCTAGAATTTCTTTTATATCAAGTTATTGGTGGAAAATAAATTGTTTTTTTATCAAGAAAAAATAAATAAAATATATGAATAAGGATTACTTCACTCTAATCTTTATACAATAAATAGAGACTAACTTGATGTTCTTCTTTCTAGTTATTTTATCACAAAATAATTTAATATAAAAAAAATTATTTATAGAAAAAATAAATAGTTATTATAGTAACTAAATTAGAGACTCTTTTAAAAACTAAAAAAAAATTTGGTTTCTAAATTAATTTTTATTATTGTAAGATAGTTTCTAATTTGATATCTAATTAACTACTAAATTTAGAATGTAAATAGTTGGTAGTTAAAACATGTAGCTAATTAATATCAATTTAGAAACTATTTAATAATAATATAAACTAATTTAGAAACCAATTTTTTTTTATTTTTAAAATGGTCTCTAATTTAGTTACTATAGCAACTAATTATTTTTTGTCTCTAAAATTGGTTTTCATTTCATGATTTTTTTTAGTGGGGTATAAGGATTGAAACATTTTTAAAATATTTTATTTTATTTATTTAATTATTTGTTGGTAAAAAAAAAACACAAAACAGATTGTCTCAATCTCAACTCATGATCCATTAATTTCTTAAATTTTGAAGGGTATAATGAATTTGTGGTATTTTAAAGAGTGAGACAATTTTTGTAATATGCATGCAGCTTTTGATGAGGCTGAAGCATTTTTTTATTATTATTAATTAGGTGGTTATTTTTTATTACAATAGGTTTAAAATTCTTTTCTATACTTGGATCATCTAAAAAATGGTCCAATTAATTTTATTCGTTTTTTATTAAAATAAAAATGAATGAATATGTGTTCTTTATTAGGTGATGGTGGTGATGGAATCCATGGATGAAGAGAGAAAGAGGCAGACATAAGGCATATTATTATTTAGGTCTTGTGTCCCACAAGAGAATATATCCCATTTTTTTTTCTTTTCTTTGGATAATATCTATCTTTTATATATGTATATTCTTAATTAACCTTAAACCTAATGTTAGAAAGATTATGGTAATAAATTTAGTGATATATTATATAATGACGCAAAGAATGTGTAATCCTACGAAGCATGACATGCACGCAACCTAAAGTTTTCAAACAAGGAAAGAACGAAGGCATAAATTCTTTATCCCAATAATTTAATTTTTATACCCTCTAACCCTATAATTCAATATAGCCTTTTAAAAACTTCTTTATTCTTTCTCTATATAATGTCTTCAAATTTTATGAACATTGCAAAGAACAAAAAAATAATTCTTTTTAAGTACGAAAAACAAATCTTAATTATTATTGTATAGAGTGTTCGATAACTCGGACCTCGCTATTGGATCCAAATGATGGGTCATGAAATTAGTTCAATTGTTGATCAATCTAGAAACGATAATTAAGATAAAAGATAATACTACAAGAAAAATATGAAATAGAAACTAATTTTAGAAATTAAAAAGAATTAGTTGTTATAGTAACTAAATTAGAGATCATTCTAAAAACTAAAAAAAAAAATTGTTTCTAAATTATTTTCTATTATTGTTAAATAGTTTGTAAATTGGTATCTAATTAGTTACCAAGGTTTCAACTACCAATTAATTAGATTCTAAATTTGATAATAAAAATCTCAGTTGCTAATTAGATACCAATTTAGAAATCATTTAATCATAATAGAAACTAATTTAGAAACCAATTTTTTTTTAGTTTTTAAAATAATTTCTAATTTAGTCAGTAACTAATTATTTTTTATTTCTAAAACTGGTTTTTATTTCATAAATTTTTCTTGTAAAGTAAAGACTACCAAATAAAAAAAAATACAATTATCAATGTTACTTTGTATGTAGTCTTTTTTTTACTTGAAGTAAGTCTTTTGATGACAAAAAAAAAAAGTTGGTTTAACATTTTTAAACTTACAACCCAATACATAAAGAACGGGAAAATTTGTTTATACTTAATAGAAACTGAGCTTGAATTTTAGAAATATATAATTGAGTTAAATAATCATATAAATTTTTTGTTGTTTATAATAATTTCATATTCAACACAAAGAATAACTTTTTATAAAAAAAATGAAAAAAATGTAAAGTTGACACGTGTGACGAGGAGAATGGTGTTTGAGTAGTAGTAGATGAGATGAATGATTAAAGAGAATCTATATATTCTACACTGTTTCTTTAAGAACAAAGTGAGAAGAATAAAGTAACCTAGCTGAACAAGAATAATTAAGGAGGTTTTTTTTTTGTTCCTCTTTTATCTACTTTCATATTTTGACCATTATTTTCTTTTACCTCTGAAACAAAACAAGCATTATGAATCTTCCAGAAAGTGCTACTCATTTTGTTTTGATACTTACTTCATCCAATTGCACTTGCTGGAGAATCTTACTAGGTTGAAAGGAAATAAATTGTGGGAGTGAAAAAAAAATTCAATGTTTATTCCTAAATTATTTTCAATTTTTCATATAGTTTTCTATTAATTTAAAAACACCTATAATCAATTATGGTAGAATCCTAATTGGTTAATTTTGTATTTTATGGATAATAAAAAATATAAAAAATGAAAGTATTTGAGAGATATTTTAATTTAATTATGTATATATAAAAAGAGACTTAAAGAACCTAAATAAGAACCATCCAAACAAATTTGTATCAAATTCAAGTATGTGCAAAATACAATTATATGAGATAAGGATTCAAATAACAGATGGTATTTGTTGTTCTACATTAACCACTCAAGCCTGATACTTTGATCTTTTGCGTTGTAATTTCATCTACCAATTCGAATTATACGTCATTCTTAAGATTCTTGTGAACATTTTAACCCCACGACTTGTATTAGGTGTTGATTCCTAAGGAGTTGCAAATAAAGTTTTTATCTAAATTTAAAAGTTTGATATTTTAGTTTAACAGTTAAATACATACGATGAGGTTTAAACCCGTCAGAATAAGAAAAAGTTTGATATTTTAGTTTAACAGTTAAATACATACGATGAGGTTTAAACCCCTCAGAATAAGAAAACATGGCCAAATAAAACTTAGCTGTAATCCAAACCCAAAACTTTAGTTGCACCTTCATAAAAATTTGCAATTCATCAAAAAATTTATTATTAAAAATGATATTATTCTCGTATTCCAAATATTCTAAATTTGTTAATTCTGTTAATAGATGTTGGTATTAATTCAATTGTTAGTTCATCTTACTCAATATTTACAAAAAAAATTATATTGAATATATAATTGGTTTTGGAACAAAATTGATTGAGATATAGATTCTCTTTTTTGTTGAGTGTGATTGTATTTATCTTCGTTTTATCTTTGTCTTCAACGAGAATAAAATATTCCTACCCACCAACTTTACTTGTCCTTATGATGTAAAATATATATTTTTCAAAAAATAAATAAACGAGTCTTGCATAATTATTATTATTATTATTATTATTATTATTATTATTATTTTGTTTCAATGAGTTCATATGATTTATTCTAGGTAATGAAATTGTCCTTCCAATTATATGGTCATGAATTCATTTTATAAGAAAGAGGAAAGTAAAAAAATTGTAAAAACACACCAAAGCAAAATAAAATATTATACTCTACTTTATAATATTTATTAACAGAGTGATACTAAATTCTAAACTTCATCAAATTATAACTCCACTGTTTTTTGCTGCATATATCTATTTAAGTATTGACTTAACACCAAATAGTTTAATATAAAAGTAATTTTTTAATATAAATTTTAGCTAATTATAATTCCTATTAATTGCGTACATAAATTTATATTATAATGAAAAATCAATGTATTTTTACCATGTTTTGGTAAATCTCAAAGTTTAATGTTTAGAAGTGCATGTAAGAGCGTGCTTTCAAATCCCTTATAAACAACATTGAAAGAAGGAAGATATCACATAGATTTTGCCCAAGGTGTAAGATTATTAAAATTATTAGAATAATTTATATTCAATTGCAGTTTTGATTTTTAAATTGTTTATCTGAAATATTGTTCTCTTTCTTTTCCACAATTTTAATTAACATGTTCTAAGAAATTCTTAATTTTGATCTAAACTTTAATTTTACATTTTAGTTTATTAAATTATTTTGTTAAGGTAAGAATTATGTTAAGGTTAATATTCAATTGGTTTAAAATTAAAAAAAATTGAATGTGAAATTAAAAATTAGAGCAAAATACATAATTTCTAAAAGTATAAAAATATAAAATGAAATAAAATCACATATTAAAACTTAAAGAGAACAAGTTAAAAAAATTAACATAATGTTTAGTACAAAATCTAAAATAATAGGTAACTTAACACTAAGGTCCTATGGTCTAGTGGTCAGGACATTGGACTCTGAATCCAGTAACCCGAGTTCAAATCTCGGTAGGACCTTTTTAAAAATGTTTTTTGTTTCCAATATATGTTTATTTTAAAAAAATGGTACAACAGTTTTAATTTTATATAATAATAACAATATACTTATAAATCATTATTCAAATGCTATTTTATGGATTGAAATTATTTTTAAATTTTCAAAATTGGATTTAGTTTTTAATTTTTTATTACTAAGTTAATTTTTTTTATTGAAATTTGCTGTGACGAAGGTTTAATAATAAGCATTTACTTTATTGAAGAAATATGTGCATTGCTTTTATACAGGAATTATATGAATGTAGAACAACTAAGTTTTTTCAGACAAAAAAAATGTTTTTATCTTGGTTGATACTTATATATTACACTCATAAATAAATAAGTTCAAAATCCTGTAATTTCATAAGTTTATAAATATTGTATCAGAGTAAATAAGTCAAAAAAAAAATCTATATATACATATATCTATGTTTAAAAATCAATAATCTTAGCTGAATATGTTCAACCATTTTGGGTAGAAATTATTTGTATGTTTTAAAATGACATTGAATAAAGTGTTAAGTTAAAACATAAATAAACATGCAATAATGTTCACATACAGATCTTATCATATCATGATTCTCACATATATTATTCAACAAGAAGGAATATGCACTTATTTTGATCCATGAGTGATCCTGCTTAAACAATTACTTTATCTCCTTTGTCCCAATTTATGTCTTAGCAATTCCGTTCTTGTCACACACTTTCGTGATGGTTAATAGTGAGACAACTATTATTTGCAGAGACATAACCCTATTGACCTTAATTCCCAATCTTCATCAGATGTCGGTTTTCATTATTTATATTTCTTACGTTAACCAATGAGTCCTTTAATTCTATTATTATTATTAAATCATATTCGGGTCCAAAACCCAAACTTTAAGTCATGTGAGTCATTTTATATAAATTAATTTACATACATAATCTATATATGCATATATCTATGCTTAAAAATCAATAATCTGAGCAAAATTGGTTCAATCATTTTGTGTAGAAATTATTTGTATGTTTTAAGGAACACAAATGACCTGGAATAAAGATCATTATGTTGTTTAGTTTTAGAATATGGAAGGTGCTTAGGCTATTTTGTTTTGCTTTTGTGTCAGAATATAATGGTTAGTTATCCTTTTATGTTACTAATTTGAGAAATTAAGAAAATGTTTTTTCTCAATTCAATAATATAAGAAATTTTTACTCGATCTAATATAGTGTAGAGTTACCAACATATCATATTTTGGCATAAAAGTTTGTTGAATTTGATTCATCAATTTGAAACAAACATTTTTACATTTAAAATCAATAATTGACATTTATGATATTTATGATAAAAGAAACATTTAAATTGATTTGTCTTTTCAAGAATATTAAAAATTGATGTTTATTTTTTTTTACTATTATAAATTAATATAGGAAATAATTCATAATGATTTTTTTCACATGAGAATTAGGCGCATGGGAAAGAAGATAGAAAGAAGGGTTTTGTTTCCTATATTAGATTATTTGGGACATGCATGTTGGAGATCCCACATCGACTAGATATTAGAGTTTTTCATAATATATAAATGGGTGCAAACTTCATCTCATTGAGTCGATTTTATGGGGTTGAGTTAGGTTTAAAGTCTACTTCCCACCCATTATTGGACCGTTATCGGATCATCCATAACATATATCTTCACGCACGAGTTGCTAGCCTTAGACTTAAAGCCCACTTCTTAACAATGCATTATATAAATTTTTTAAATGTATCCTTGGAATGTATTATGGTGTTGGTTATGGATTAAATCTAGAATAGGGAGATAATCATTTCAAAAACTTTGAGGGGTTATTAAAAATGTTTTTAAAAATCTTATGAAGGTATTTCTTTCATTTTACTTCACTGATATAATGCAGCTACAAAATGATCTACTGCAAGAAGCAAAAGCCTTGAAAAAAAAGTATTGTGAGTTTGGGATTTGGGCCATATAGCTCAAGGGTGTGGAAGAGGGGGCATTTTTGTCATACACCTCCATAATTTCTTCCAGTACCCCCATACTTCTTAAAACACCAAAATTATCCTATATTAATGTTTTTTTCATTCCAAAAATACCTTCCAAATTGTACAATCCAGAATATATAATATACATAGAGAATTATATATATTTCAAAAACATTTCAAATTGTAAAAACTGAAAATATCTTCAAAATTTTATAGTATGAAATGTGTTTCTTAGAAAAAAAAATTCAAGTTGTAGAACCCAAAAGAAATACATTATGGACGGAAAAAATCATAATGTATTTTAGGATTCAAAAGTAACTTTTTGGATTCTATAATTTGAAATACAATTTTGAAGAGTTAAATGATTTTTTTGCCTGACCTATGGAGTGTGAATAGAAAATATGGAGGTGCTGGAAGTGAGCTGAGTATGGAATTGTTAAAAGTGAGTTAGGGTGGCAAAAGTGAATTGTAATATATTATATTTTCATAAAAAAAATTATAATCTATTATATTTTCAATGCAGATGGAAGATTCTTAGTATTTATTAGTATTTATTTTTGTTCATTAAAAATTATAAATATTAGTTTGTTTGTAATTTTATTATTCTCCATTAATAATATTGTTCATGAAGGATGAAGAAAATACAAATAATATGTAAGAAATAAAATAGAAAATATATTATTGTCCAATGTTAGAAATGTAGGAAGTAACTTTCAAGTATCATAGAGGTGCATCGAATCCAATTTTAAAATGGGAAAAAAATAGAAAATTGCACTTGCTCTCTTCTTTGTGTTAATATGCATAAAATTTATTATCTTATCTTGATTTTTTTTAAGTCAAAATATATAAGTAATTTTTTTAAAATATCAAATTACTTTTATACATAAAAAAACAAATAAGTAACTCCTAGAAAAGAAGAAAAATACATAAAAAATATATTACCCAACTTTCCCATATCTTATAAAAAAAATACATTACCAACTTTCGTGTGTCTTATAAAAAAAATTATGAAAAATAATGGAGCATTCAATATAGGGCTTCTTTTAATTCATGAGTTATCCTATTGTCTATAAATTGAAAAGTAACTGTGTTTTCTCCCTAATTGTAGACACTATATTGTTATTATTAATATAATAACAGGTATTTCTTTAATTAATAAATACATTTCAAAATATATTTTCATAAGATTGAATTCTAACTGTTAAACTTTGAAAATAAATTTTAGATATATTTTGAATCATTCTAACTCAATATGGTATTTTATCTTTTTTTAAAAACATAAAAAAATACATATTATCATCATCATCATCTTATTTTCTATTATTAAGATTCGGATCAAACAATGTACTAAAAACACACACACATACATATATATATATATATATATATATATATCTTACAAAATAATAATAATAATAATAATAATAATAATAATAATAATAATAATAATAATAATAAATACATGAACTGGTATAGTATTGTCTGAAAAGAATAAGTTTTAGATTCCTAGACAAACAAAGGACTAAGTGTCAGCATTTTTTCAATATTTACAACATAAACCCAAGTTTTCATGAATCATAAAATTTGATCATAAACAGGAGCAAATGAAGTGTCCTAGAAGCAATAATTACTGGAATACTGGTTGAGAAGACAATGACATTTTTAGTTGTTGGGAAGCTTTATGATTCTTCGTAGAACCACAGTCCTAGCTCTTATAATGTCTCTGCTACAAGTATCAGCTTGCACTCCTAAATCTTCAACATTCTTCATAAAAACTCCCAACTTCTTCTTCATCTCCTCTATTGCAACCTTCACACCATCATCCTCAATGGCAAATTCCACATTCTGCAGCACAGACTCAATCTCGATTTCCACCTTATCAATGAGGACCCGAATGCTGTCCAAATCCTTTATAGCAACATAGGTGCCAACTTGCATGGAGATAATTACTTCCCTGTGTCCTCTCACAGCAGTTTCATAGCTCTTCAACATGGTGTCAATCCACTTTCCCATTGAACCAATTGGGACTGCACTAACAGCAGCTAGAATAGTTGCAACATGTGGAGAAGCAATTGCTGCAGCCACAACTGAGCAGATCAACACAGCAGCAACTGTAGCTACAAATATCATACTTGAGACCTTCCTCCATGTATGAACTTGTTTTACTTTCTTATCTAGCTTGCTTTGTCGCACTTGCAACTTCTCAAGCATAAGTATCTGCTGATTGTAAACAGATTGATACATTTGGAAGAATTCTTCAGTGAAAGGGTCACCACTTGCCTTGAAATTCTTCAATTCCTGTAATGTCCTCGTATAACGCTTCTCTCCCAACTCGGTTTCCTCTTCAAACTGTTGAAGGGCTGCAAAAATAAGCAATTGGCTATCCCTGGCTCGCTTCAAACACTTCTCCAATGCAGTGCAGAAATCTAGAGTCTGCAAGCTATTTTCTAAATACTCCTCAACAAGCTCAAACAGTTCTTGGTTCTTCCATATATCTTTCTTAGAGCTTAAGATCACCTTGACAACTTCCTGATTCATTTCCAGCAGGCATTCTGTGACTTGTTTGAGAGACTCAAAAGAAAGGGACCGAACCTCAACTCCAACTGCCAGAGTTTTGATGACTTGATTCGCTCGAGCTTGAACTGTGGTGTCAAAGGACTGCAAATCAGAGTCAAGTTTGCAGGCAGCCTCATATGACCTCAGTTCAGTCGCCATATCAGTATTGAAGTTAATTCCAGATGATGTTTCAGGGGTCTTCTTGCTCATGTGCCCCCCCATTTTGAAATGGTCTAATAAAGAACAAAGAAGAACCAAATCCAAATTCAGTACCTGTTTATCAGAACAACAAAAAAGTAGTTTCACCATGAAATTCCTTAAACGATTGGTAAAGTTGAAAGGTGCCCGCTTTATGATTACGGGTGCACAAATGATTTTGGCCTAATCACAAACAATTTGAGGGCAAATACAATCTATTTCAAACAAACCAACAGAGACTATTGCTACATAGAGTTGTACACACGAGAAACCTTACCATATCACAATCAATTTCAAACAAACACATTAGTGGATTCTATTACTGTCTTGTAGATCTTCACACATGAGAAACTTTACAATATCGCAATCAGATCAAACAAACCAATTAACAGGTAATATTTCTAAACCCTACACTTCACCACACAAATTACAATACTCCATTTTATGAATAATGGTGAACAAGTGGAAGGAATCAAGCAGAACCAGATGGCTAATTTTGCAAAGTACAAACCTTTGAGAGGGATTGAAGAAGATAAGAATTTCCAGAGAGTGATTACTTTTGATCTGATAATTGGGGTCACCCTTTTGAACTATTTCTAAAAAGGGGAAAGAGATTGATAGGCTGATTGTGGGGAATTGAAGAACTTGAAATCCACTGAAAAAATGTTACTTATCTACCACAAATTTGGGAGCTTTGAGATGTGGGCAAATGAATAACTTGCACGCATAAGAAAATTTCTGTACAAACGCGTGAAGCAAAGCAAAGCGAAGCAATGCACCTTCTCTCCCTCCACACTACTAAGATTTTGCTTTTCACGCGCAAAGCACTGAAGAAAGAAAAACAGTGACAAGGGTTTAACTAGACAAAGTGACTTAACTCAAGTCTGAACTTAGGACTTCTTGCTACCTACCAAATGGATTTTTTTTTTTAATATATTTTGAGGTGTTTTTTAGACAAGTTTCTACATTAAAATATACCCTTCAAAATATAAAATATATGAAGTCTTTTAAAGGGTGTGTCCATGTTAGATACACTTATCAGATATTGACACTCGTAAGATATATATCGGTGAAGTATTCAATTAAAAAATTATTTGTTAGATTTCGACAATTCTAACACGGTTCTAAGACAATTTAAAAAAATAAAAAAAAATATATTAATTTTTTAAAAAAACTTAAATTTATTATATAATTTTTTATTGTAATTATAAAAATAAGGAAAAAATATTTTTGAATCAGTCATAAAAAAAACATCTTTATACTAAAAGAAATTAAAACATACTAAGTATATGTAAATCTTTATTGTCAATTTATATAATTCATAATTATATAATATATAGATTCGTGTCGCGTGTCCTGCATTGCAGAGATTATATGTATTTCTCTCTGTTCATGTGATATCAATATCTGTCTCTGCCTATGCTACATAGCTCAAAACTCTTTTTTTTTTTTTACCCAAATGACCAAAATACTTTATCACCATAAATACTTTATACTGCACTAATAAAATAATAATGAAAAAAAGATTTTTATTGTTTTTTTACTTTAATTTGTACAATTAAATAATTATTAGAAACCGTGGTGGTTATAATTTTAAACTAACTATCATAAATCATAAATGTAAAACATTTTAGACATACATATATAATGATATAATTAGATAATAAAAAATTATTTATAAATCAATATATAATAATTAAATATGAAATGTTACCAAAAAGACATAATGTTTGTTTTGATGAGGATAATAATTAGTCGTGTTGTTACGTATTTTGTTATTGTGTCTTTCTATATAAATGTGAAATGAGCTTTATTTAAATAGTAATTCAATTCCATTATGTAGAAACAAACAAAATCATTAAATTGTTCACTTAATTTTGGATCTAAGCACAATTAAACAAATGGAACATTCTAAGTCCTAGAATGAAAAAGAAAACATTCCAAAATCGACAATTTTTTCCTCCATAGTTTCTTCATGCAACTCCATAAAATTTTCAATTTTAAAATTACCCTTAAATGAAAGTATAGGATTTTTATTTTATGTGACTTTTTTATTAGAAAAATAATATAATTACATATAATTTATTATATATTGTATTGAATTTATATTATAATAAAAAAATTAATTATATAGAATCAAATAGTCTAAATACTAGATATTAATTGTGCAAAAAATGTTGGCAATTACTTTGCTCTTAGTTTTGGTAGACTTTATTCTCAATGTTAATCTTTTTAACTTGTTTTCTTTTTCTTTGCACTATGTTTTAACTTTTCTTTTTAGATTAGAGTCCTTTATGGTAATTTTAAATATTATTAAAAACAAAATGAAAAAAATAATTTGTATTCATTAAATGAAAAATATGTTATTTTATATTTCTATACATGATAATAAAATTAATATCAATCACCTTTTTTACTTTAATTTAAAAAAAAACTGAAATTGCTCACCTTAATTTGAAAACAATAATCTATAATTAGTTATAAAAGCATATCCTCTTGTCAACTTTAACATAATTAAAAGTTACATATTTCAAAAATACTTATTTTAAGTTTAAATAAACATACCCTTAATATCTTGTCATTGGTGTTTATTTGACATTACAGATTTTTCTCCAGCAATGAAAAATTGAGCTGACACAGCAATATATCTGACATAGATTCCCAATCAAACAAAAATTACAGGCAAAAACTACACACATAAAGAAAGGGATAGACATAGAAGCAACAAAGAGGCATGAACTTGAACATTCAAAATGAATATGGACAAAAAATTTTGCACTTCAGTAAGTGCTCTTGCACATATAACTGAAAGCAATAATAATTTCTTTCCAGTGATTCAGTTATCAGAAAGACAATGGATACTCTACAGCAGAGAAGAGTTACTGAGAACTGAACTATTCATCTAACTTTTGCTTTAATCTTCCCTTTTTAGACTTCTTTAACTCCCA
>Ga0123342_1005611_pt1 | contig 18042 bp, 17 predicted proteins | sample Turbeawhitnodule_FD_89960 | JGI IMG/M metagenome (GOLD analysis project Ga0123342, IMG submission 89960) | Root nodule microbial communities of legume samples collected from Mexico - Turtle bean Mexico white nodule | ecosystem: Host-associated > Plants > Roots > Nodule | place: Mexico: Nepantla...
CAAATACTCGCTAGGATAGGCTCGAAAATGGCTCTGATACCATATTACGAAGTGGACTTTAAGCCTAACTCAACCCCATAAAACCGGCTCATAGGGTTGAGGTTTGCACCCACTTATATACAACGAAAGACTCTAATCTCTAGTCGATGTGGGATCTCCAACAGGTTTTTCAATTCTATTTCAAAATATTATTTCTGGAATGAAAAAAAAAATCTATTGTAAATCTTCATTTTCAAAATACATTTCTCAATTCTGAATTTTAAATTTTAGAATGAAGGACAATTCTAAAATTTGAGAAATTGATTGAACGTAGGTTGAAAACCATTGGTGAAGGAATTGGTTATCCCATTTATGTTGTGAGATGTTTATGTACACATATAAGGAAAATGATAGTTTGAAAATTCTTGAAATTGTATACAATTTTTGATGTGATAGGTTTAGAAATAAATATATATAGTAAAGGGGTAAATTTGTAATTAAATGATATAAAAAAATATTAAAATGTATTGAGAGTTGTAATGTGATTGTATAAAAAATTGAAATTGTCAATGTATCATTACCTACGCAAATAATAAGGTGAAAGGGGTTGATGAATGTGTTCCAAGAACCTTATGAGAAAAATAAAGGTAATGTAATAAGGATTGATTTGTACTTAAGAAACATACAAATAAAGTATTTGAAAGCTCCTTTGTTTTGGAGTGTAAAATTACCATAAATTGGTCAGTTTTGGCTGCTTCAACTGTCCACAAGAGTGTCTTCAAAGGTTCAAGAGAATGCAAGACCATGATCTTGTTACGTTACTCTATTTCTCATTCAAAAAAACATGCAAAACAAAACAAAAACATTTTAATTGTGTTTTTATGTGATTCAAGATTCATTTCTTTATCTATTAGATGCTTATTAATTGTTCAATGCTAAATTTTTCTTAATTTTGGCACAAATATTTATCCTAGTATTGTAATGTTATTTAAGCTAATTTAAAGGAGTATAAAGTTTTTTTTCATGTATTTTATTTTTATTATCAGAGGCAATACTTACATATATAGTATCAGTTATTTTCATTTGAGTTAGTACATCAACTTCAAAGTTGGTGTGAAGATAAATCAGCATTTAATTTCATGGTTATTTGTTAAACATCTTCTTATCTTTCACATCTCCTAACTAGTATACATGTTGGAGAACCTTTTCTACTATTTCTCACTTTTTTAAGAAAATTCGTTTATATTATTCATGTGAAATTTTAAAAATATAATTTATTATATATTAAAAATGTTTATTTACTAGAATTTATAATTATACTATATTTATGTATTTAAAATTCTATTTTTTAATGAAATTTAATTATATAAAAATAATTTTTATTATGTAATATAACCATTTTTTAATAAATTATATGACGTTTGACGATAAATGAAAATGAAGATTAAATTATAAGATGAACTCAAAATATATGTAAAAGTATTATTTGTTATACTAATTTTTTTAATAAATAATTGTATTTACCTTCCTATTGTTATATTAAAAACACTTATATCTTCTCTAGTTTTAAATTAAATGTTTTTCTCTTTTTTTTTTTTATAAATTGACACAAATATTTTGGTGATTAATAAGATTGGAGAAAAAAGGAGTTTTGATCCGAAAGCTTAGCTTAATGGGCTTCCCTTTCTTGACTTAAAAAACAACACTTTCCACACGTTTCAATGGGGGTTGGGGTGTTCATATGGGCCAATCCAATTAGTTTCAGCACCTAAATCCATCTAACCAAATTAATTTATATAATATGATAGATTTCTACATATGATTAGTAACTTTTAAATAATTAATATAAAAATTACATGTAAAATAAATTTTAAGAATCATATAATCTCATATCACTTTCTCCCATTCACCAAGTGAACAATCAATTTTATACTTCAAATATTTCAACATTGGTCAAACCTTACCGATGAAATTAAGAACATTAACAATAAGAAAATTGTCACATGTGATTTTGCGCCAAGATTTAAACTACTGAAACAAATATAGTTAATAAACACTATAATAAATGAAGGGAGATTTTGGTAGCTAGCTAAAATGTCCTCTTTATAGTTAAACTTCAAAATTAAAGAGTTTAGGAATTTAAGTAAGAATTAAAAATTACACATTAAATAAAATGAGAAAAACTCACACTATATAAGTAGTATCATGATCTCGGTTGACTCATGACTAAATGTCCTCCATATATTTTCATAAAAGAATAAAAAAAAAGATTTATTTTATAATGTTTGCTCATTTAATTTATTAATCTAATAAATATTTGAAAAACAAGACAAAAAAATCTCTTAGATTTTGTACAGCTTGCATAAACTTGTTGTCAAAAAGGTATTATAATTTTTTTATGAATAAAAAGTAATTTTATTTTATTAAAACTCACCTATTAGGTATCAATATGAAAGATTAACATATCAGACACTTCAATGTCATCAATCATATGTTATCCTACATAAATACTATAAAAAGAAATAAAAATACAAACACACAACAAATCCAAACAATAAACCAAATCAACCAAATCTTAATTATGGGAGGCTAAACCAATTTAAAAAAAAAAATCTAAACTAATAAAAGAAGGAAAAAACATTAAACCAAATAAAATCCTACTATTAACAGTCCCAAATTTGTTAAACTATTTGTCCATCTATTGTCTTTTTTATAAATGTGTAAGACTTTAAAATATATCTCTATGCATATTTGTGTATATGATAAGGGCCATAATTCAGTAATATTTCATATAAAAAGATATCTCCTTATGAATTTTTATTGATAAACTAATTATAATTCAATCCCAACTTTAGGAATTTAAACATTTTTACACATTTTTGGATCATAAGATGAATGTGAATGATTTATTCCCAATTTTGTGTTAGTTTCAGGATTCTAGGGGAAAATGGAGATAAAAGGACTAAAAGAGAATGAACAAGTTAAAGACAAGATCAAAAGACAAAGTTGGAACACTGGAAACTCGTCTAAACTCGTCCAAGCAAGATCACTCTAGAGGAACTCACCCAAGGCTCACTTAAGCGAGTTTACTCTAGTGAAGTTGAACTTTTTCTCGTCAAATTCGCTTAAGCAATATCTCGCTTGAGTGAGATGTCACTTAGCCTAGGCCCAATTAGGCTAAATAGAGAGAGATCATTGGGAGAATCCTAGACATCATTAGGAGAATAGAGAAAGATAGAAAACCCTAGAGGAGGCATGTGTCAAGGAGAAACATCATGTATCTTATTTTCTTATTTTGCATGCTTGTAATGACCAACATGAGTGGCTAATTCTTGTCTTTGGTATTGGGAGTAATCTGTTCAAACTCTTATGTATTGAAGTGATATTTATTTATAATATTTTGTTATTGATTGATGATTGATATTGTTATTTTATTATTAAAGTTTGAACATTTATTCATGATTTTGATCCTTAGATTTGTCAGGAAAGTACTTCTAAGTATCTGACCTAAATAATAATGCTTAACATATTTGAATGTTGGGAATATATTTGAAATGTTAATTGTTTTATAACATTTGTTCGTAATGATAAGGAGTTTTATAAATATGCGAGAAATCGATATCACCATCGGATCGTCCTGGGAGGGGTCAACGCCCTTGAAGTCGTCGTCTGTGAACGTGATCGGGGGCATTCTTGGTCGGAAGGCAACATAGTTTACCTGATGTACTATGCAAAGGTGTTTCTTCCTTGCGCTGTTTGCATCACCGCCTCCAGCGAATGCTCCAGCAATCGTGTTTATCACCTCCTGATTGCCACGTCTGTCGTTCCCTGGAGGGTCGTCCCTCCTTGTAAGACGTTCTTGACGTCGGTCATCCTCCCTTAACCTTGGAGGAGTGCGATCTCTCTTCGCGATGTGTTCTTCCTTACGCGGTGAACACCTCGTGCTTTGGCCACTCTGCACGAACCGGCATAAATGCTCGGCCTAGATAAACTCTTCTATTTTGTCTTTCAAGGTCTGACATTCTTCGGTCGTGTGACCAGTATTCTGATGATACCGACATTTCTTGCTACGGTCGGCATTGTCGGGGCTTAGGGCCCTTCTTGGTGGTGGCATCAATTCTGCACTTAATGCCTCTTGCAAAATTTTCTCTCGATCGGCGTTGAGGGGTGTATACCAAGAGAACCGGGGTCCTCGGTTGTCTTTCCTTGAGTCTTCACGCCCAAACCCAGACTTTCCCTGTCGGTCCTTATATTCTTTCTTTTCTCTGCTTGCTTCCGCCCGAGCTTGGTTTCTGAACTCGCGCAGTTCTTCCAACTGCATGAACTTAGCGACTTGGTTGCATACACAGGCTGTCTGCGAAAGGACTCGGTCGGAGGGTCGCAAGCATGTGATGAATTGCTACATCAGGGTTGAGGTTCCGGATACTCATTGCTACTTTACCAAACCTATTAATGAACTTCCTCAGTGACTCTCCCTTCTCTTGGCGGATACTAACCAGTGTGATGGAGGTCAGGTGATGTGGTCGGCTGGTCGCAAACTGAGTGTCAAACTTGACCACTAGCGTTTTGAAGCAATCTATGAAGTTGGGAGGAAGCTTGGTGAACCAGCTCAAGGCTCCTCTCTTCATAGAAGTGGGAAACGCATCCATGTGCTCATTGGGATCGGTCGTGCCGTCGTAGCAATCCCTATTGAACCCCTTCCCCTTATCTGGCAATGGAGTCCCGATGGTGGAGTCAGTGAACGGATGTCGGCGACTGATACCCATGGTCCCGACAGTGTTCAGTGACTTGCTGGGATGAGATTCGTCACCCATCTCCAAGGTGTGAACCTTGTCTTTCGGCTCCCCGGTAGCTTTCGGTACGACAATGGTGACGAAGGACCTTCCCACCACATTGGTCGGTCCAACAGACGGGTCGCCCTCAACGAACTTCTTCATCTTCTCATTCTCCTTTCGGAGGCTTATGTCTCTTCCTCGTTCTTCCTAACGACTTCCTTTTTACCTCAGTCATCTCTTTCTATAGAGCCATCAACATCGTCATCTGATCAGCCTCGGACATTTTTTCGCTTGCCATGCTTCAAGTGGACACCATTTACTGTTTTCTTCCACTATAATTCTCTTGGGCCCCACGATGGGCGCCAATTGTTCTCGTTCAGGTATTGGGGCTAGAGAACGATTGCCTGATACACCTGTCGATCGGTCACTTTGATCTTCAATCTTCCTCTTCGCAAACTCCTCTTTTCCCTCTCGTCTCACTTCTCAGTCACTCGGGAGCACATGCTCGGATGGTACCTGCAGAAGGCACTTCGACGATCAAGTCAGCAAAGGACTCGTGTCTCAGTTGTCAGAGCACTGTAGATAATGACGTACCTGGTTCTTGGAATCTGCGCTATTTATATTACCTTGATGGGCCTTCGTTGTTGGGATGAATTAGGGGGTTGGTTCGTGTTTAGGGTTGCCTTAAGTAACCTTTAATTATGGATTAACTCTGACTTGATCAACTCATGACTCGTTGCCATGGGTCGGTCGGTCGCACGCTACCTTGCGGCTTTTGTTATCGTAAGTGATCAAATGATCTGTAACGCTAATTGAATCGAGACGACCGTCCGACCCACACCAGTACCGTTAATATATTAATTAATTATTATTATTTTTCAAAAATAATTTTTATTTAATGATTGTACATGGTGTATACAAAACCATTGTTTATATAATTTTAAGCTATTACATTAATTGTATCTTTTATGTAAATATTAACTTTTTAAATTTTTAAAATATTACACTTATTCTTATAAGTTACAGTGTATAAAATCACGATAAAAAGAATAAGAAAGAAAAAAAAAAGATAAGTATAATCTGAAAAAATATCAAAGAATGTTATTATAATTTACTCTATAATATTTATAGACAGTGAAATTTATTCATATTATATTATTTATTTAATATAATATCTCATTAACTTAATTTATAAGTCTTTTTTCTCTTCTCAGTAAAAAATTATATATATATATATATAAATAAATAAATGAAAGAAAGAAAATAATTAGTAAAGTATGTAATGTGATTGAAGAAATAAGCAAAAAGTAAATACATAAAATAAACTTTAGAGACTTTTAAAAATTTGCAATGAATATTTAAAAATAATAAATTTTTAATTTAAAAAAAAATACTTAATTTCAAAACAACATTTTAGTCTATAAGTTATAATTTGGAGAGACTGCAGTCGTGTTTTTAAAATTAAAAAAAATAAAATACATTCTTTTAAAAAAATGGAAACTATAAAGAAATTTATCCTAAATTTTATGGACTAAAGACATAAAATTATCCTATGAAAAAATTGTTAAAAATGAAGTATTAAAATCACAGCATACCATTGATTAAGTTCATATATGGGTGTAGAACACTAGATGGTTTGGAAGGAAATTAAGACTGAGTGAGTTTTTCAGTAGTTGTTGGTCTTTTGTGAAAAGAAATGAAAGATTTTGTGTGTAGTACTTAAGGCCATGGACCATTTCTCTGAGTCCTGCAGATAGAATTGGTGATAACGAAGTTGAAAATGATGAAACACAATTTCTTGCACCAAATGCAAATTCCAAATTATTCTCCCTACACCATTTATTACAGACAAATCAACAACATTGAATCTGGTCAAAGAAGGTTTTCCTAATTGCCAATAACCCCTTTGCTAATAAAAGCCTAACAAGGGTTTGAACTACCATATATTTCCATATGCTTCCAAGAGAAATATAAATAAGGTTTACTGAATTTTCACTCCAACAACCACATCTCAACCCCACCCCAGAGAGAGAGAGAGGGCATTAGTCCTTTTCTATACACAAGTCCTTTTTTTCTGTCATAGTTCAAACTCCAAACTCTATACACTAATTAAAAAGCTTCATGTGGAGGCAAAGCCAAAACATCAACTATACACCAAACAAACAAACAAACACAATGTTCAAATTTAATTTTCTTTTCTTCCTCAAACTTCCCTCCTTCAAAACCAAGCCAGTACCCAAAACTTGAACCAAACAACACCCTCCTTATTAGTCCCATGTCTCTTTCTCCTTAACAACCACCTCAGTTCTCACCTCATAAAGATAAAATATTAAAGCCTCAAACACCATTGACATGCCTGACCCAAATGCTAAGCAAGGTTAGGTGGAAGATAGCAACCTTAAGCGTACCAAAGCCTTTCCTTTTATACCATAACCTGACAAGGGTTCTTGCAGTTCTCCTCTGCTGTTGAATTGTCAAATGTAATAAGGACTATAGCAGCTGAAGAGGAGGAACTCAAGGCCCCCTTTGGTGTTGCCTTGACTCATTGTGTTGTTATTGGTGTTTTCTTCTTTTGTATTAGGACAATATGCAGCTGCACATATCTCCAAGTTTGAGGCATGTCACTGTGTTTCCAGGCAAAGGGTTCAAGGAGTTTATCAAAGTGAAGGTTGCATCAAGGCGTGTCTCTTATCGGATGCTCTTCTATTTTCTCTTGTTCTTCACTTTTCTTCTTCGGTTTGTGTTTGTCTTAACAGCAGTGGATGGCATTGATGGAGAAAACAAATGCTCTACCATAGGTACACACTATCAGCTCCTCCTTCTCTCTGTCACAAGCACTCACTCACACTCACACACACACATATAAGATCACAAAGATAAACACATGCAGGCATGGACATAAAGACACAAACAGGTGCACTCGGGTGGATAGGGCATGGATTTCACATATATCAAAGCATATTGCTATTTTTCAAAGCTTTGAAATATAATAATTTTAGATAACTATTTAGCACTCCTCGAACAAATCGTCAAATCTTCACCGACCTTTGATTTAAAAAATTTGTAACTAACGAGATTTCTGATAAATTAAGGGAACCTGCCACATTTTGGAAAAGATGCATATACCTTTGTATGCTTGTTTTTTTAAACTTTGTTGGTGTACACATCAGAAATATTTATCTATCTGTATATTATCTTAACCAGCCTACTACAGATCCATGTGGAAACTGTGAATCTCTGAAAGAGATGCATTAGACTATTAAGTAAGTCTACTATTTGAGTTTTTTTATACCATCCCTTTTGTGAGAATTGGTCTTTATCTATCTTGTATTGTATTGGCGGATAGAATTTGTTAACAGTTGTTGTCGGGGCAAATCTGACCATCCATTTAAGATTTCCATTTTAAAGTGTAGATAAGGTATATTACAGTACCAGTTCACGTGCACACTTGATAGGCTTCCTGATCTTAAAGACACAATGAAAAAGGATGAACTTCAGAATCAGGAAACCATAGATTCTTGACTTTATTTTTTATTTAAAAGGAAAGGAAACCTGACTTTTTCAACCATGTACATGAATTTTATGGCTAGAAATCACAATTTCAGAAAATATGTTTATTATATCATTATATTTGACATTTTGATTTACTTTCAAATCATATTCGTAGGTTGCCTAGGAAAAAAACTAGGACCAAGGATTTTGGGGAGACGGTCTGAATCAACTGTAATCTCCTGAACTCTTCTAATTATATTTATGAACTTCTTAATGCTTTTTGCTTTTGATTGACGTTAATTTCCATTGGTGACTGAGAATAATTACTTGGCTTTTGATAGGTCCCAGAAGTGATATACCAAACATTAAATGAACCTCTTGGCAAACTTGAACTTCAGGGTAGATTTGATATTCCACAAACCTTAGAAGAGTTCATGACTGAAATGAAGAGTGGTGGATATGATGCCAAGACATTTGCAATTAAACTTCGAGAAATGGTACCATTCTCCAATTCTCTTGAAAAGGAAGAAAGTTCATTTCGTGCATTTATTAGTTGTTCAAGTTGACTCTCCATTAACCACAAATCTGAACATTTTTAGGTGACCCTTATGGAAGAAAGGACCAGAATGGCCAAGATCCAAGAATATCTGTATCGACATGTAGCATCAAGCAGTATACCAAAACAACTTCACTGCCTTTCCTTGAGTTTGGCCAATGAACACACCAACAACGCCGCAGCACGCCTTCAGCTCCCCTCTGCAGAACTAGTCCCTGCCCTGGTTGACAATTCCTACTTCCATTTTGTCCTTGCCTCAGACAATGTGCTGGCTGCATCAGTGGTTGCAACATCGCTTGTTCGCAACTTTTTGAGACCTCAGAAGGTTGTTCTGCACATAATTACAGACAGGAAGACTTATTACCCCATGCAGGCTTGGTTCTCATTGCATTCTTTGTCTCCTGCTATAATTGAGGTGAAGGCATTGCACCATTTTGATTGGTTTACAAAGGGAAAGGTGCCTGTTCTGGAAGCCATGGAGAAGGATCAAAAGGTGAGGTCACAGTTTAGAGGGGGATCATCAGCTATAATTGCAAATACAACTGAGAAGCCAAAAGTTATTGCAGCAAAACTGCAAGCACTTAGTCCCAAGTATAATTCAGTGATGAACCACATCCGGATACATCTCCCAGAGGTAACAAATAAAAATAATAGTATACCAAGTAAAGATTTTATACGATAGATCATAATCAGGTAAGTCTTTGATGACTGTGATGCTTACTACCACAATGTTTTTTTCTCAACAGTTGTTTCCTAGTCTTAACAAGGTGGTCTTCCTCGATGATGACATCGTTGTACAAACTGATCTTTCACCTCTGTGGGACATTGAAATGAATGGAAAAGTGAATGGAGCTGTAGAAACATGTACAGGAGAAGATAAGTTTGTGATGTCAAAGAAGTTGAAAAGCTATTTGAACTTCTCCCACCCTCTAATATCCAAAAATTTTAATCCCAATGAATGTGCCTGGGCCTATGGCATGAACATTTTCGATTTGGAGGCTTGGCGGAAGACTAATATAAGCAATATTTACCATTACTGGGTTGAGCAGGTATATATATATATCTTCCGTTGTACCAAGATAATATAATGAAATAGAAAAAACTAAAATTAGGATATTTCAAATGTGTCATTAGAATTGAGTTTCCATAAGAGTGATAGTCGATATCTATTGATATTTCTGTTTTGCTTCATGTAGAATATCAAATCAGACCTCAGTTTGTGGCAGCTAGGGACATTACCTCCTGGATTGATAGCATTTCATGGCCATGTCCACGTTATTGATCCTTTCTGGCATATGCTGGGATTGGGATATCAGGAAAATACAAGTTTTGTTGATGCTGAGAGTGCTGGTGTCGTCCATTACAATGGCAGGGCAAAGCCATGGCTAGAAATAGCTTTTCCACAACTAAGTAAATTGTGGACGAAGTATGTTGACTTCTCAGATAAGTTCATCAAAAGTTGTCACATTAGGGCATCATAGCTAATATCTTAAGAAAACATGACCTCGTTGATGAGTGTAAGAAATGGAATTTGCATCCGGGGGAAAAGGAAAACGAGAGAGTTCTTTCAAGCATCAGGCCTTCCACCACATCAAAGAGACAAAAATGATGACCATGATGCTCCTTTCTTGCTTTGAAAATTTATTTTTTTAACTCTGTCTTCAATTGAAATTCTCGGATTCTTTCCTCTTCAAATCCATATTGTAAGTATGAGTATTTGTAGATCATATACATGTATTAAAACAACAGTTATTTTTTTCCTCTTTATGAGAAAACAAACCTTCGAGTTCAAGGTTTTTAAGAGTACGCTTTTGTAAGATGAGATATATAAAGTTCAGGGCAAACGATTGATCAAAGGACCATGTTATCCTATTTCATTTAAATTCACATATAATACAACAAGCTAACACAGAGCTTCTTGTCATGCAATTCATGTTCAGGCATTGGTATCTTGCGCGCACACCATCAATAACTTAAGGCATAGTCCTCGTAAATAATATGAATTCTCCTTCAAAATTGGTGTGTGCACTTCATACAATGGTCATACTAGTGCACTTCCAATCACTGTAACATGTTCGCTAATATGTTCTTCTTACAATTTATATGAATAGAGAGATCTTGAAGACCAATGTTTCTGCTTCACTTACTTTCTCCCTGTCACATTGGACACCAATCCCTTGATGAACTTCGCAGACTTGGTTATGGGCGAATTGATAGCCATCAGATTGTACAATACATTTTCAACTTCAGCAATATTTGGTCTGGCCTTGAATGAGGAAATCACTTTCAATTCTTCTCCCTCTTCTACAAAAACGTTCCATCTCTCTCCACTCGCAACCCCATCTCTGACACACTTAAAAACCACCCCTTTTCTTTTGCTCAAGATCCCTCTCACTTCCAACCCCATGAAAGAATAAACCACTTCAAACGACCCAACAAAGCCACTCAGATCACCAAAGTTGCTCTCTTCCTCAAATGCCCATTTTGGGTTAAACAAAACCACTGGCTTTGTATAAAAGACCTCACTAACTCTTTTTATCAAAGCCAACTGGGAGCTATCAGGCGCCAAAAATATTGCGACATCTGCAGAATTCAAGATTCTGGGGTCTGTTTTGGCCACTGAAGGAATGTCAATGTGTTCAATAGTTGAATGAGACTGAAAGGCAACAGTGGCAGATTCCTTCAAGCTAGCATCGGGCCATAGCATTAAGATCTTAGTGGGAGAACCTTTTCTTTTGATTGGTAAATCACCAAAAAAGTCAAGGGCAAGTTGGGATAGTGAATCCGGTGAGTCATCAATGACTGGAATTTCAACCCGGAACTTGGGTTGCCTTAGTTTCTTGAACTTGCCTATCAGTTTGGGATTGTTGAGGGGTTTCTCTAAGGTTGTTGAAAGGGATGTTTTGGCCTGAAGTATGGCCTCCTCCTTTGAGATAGGTGGTTTAAGGGAAGAAAGGGAGGAATGGATGGAAGTGGAGGTAGCTTTGAGGGGAACAAAGGAACATGGGTTGATGCAGGAGTTGTGGCAGTGGTTGTACAGATATTGAGTAGGAAAAGAAATTGATGTGATCTTAGTATTCGAGTGTGGAGGCGGACATGAAGATGGCTTGGAAATTTGGATAGATTGGAAATGAGGTGTGCTGAGATAGGAAGATGCCATTTATGGTTTTACAGAGTTGTAAGATGTTAGAGTTCTGATATGAAAGAGTTGTTTTTTAATCAACAAAACTCTATCCGGATAAGGTAATAGCATGCACCGGTTGTTCCCAACCACCCAATAGTACAACATGTGCTGGAGGATAACGGATATAACTTCTAAACCTACTACTGCCATGGGAAGTTAAGTAAACAGAGACAATTTTTACTTAAATCTTGTGTTAAAATTAAAATACACCTGAAAAATAATACAATATCAATTTAACGCATTGCTTTATTCGCAGGCATCTCAATTGACATCCATTGTTATGATGGATAGCTCCCACTAGTCAGAACTTATTCCCTTACTTTTTTTCTCCTAAAATTGTGGCCTGTGGCTGCTACAAATTTTAAACCAAAAGAGCATTTACTGTTTTTGGGGCATAAAAAGAATACGAAACAACAAGTTGCTGTGCTTGATTTTTATTATTATTTTGGTTCTGCACTTGGTTTATATCAAAACCAGTAACAAAGATTAAAGCCCCCGCGAAGACAGCCAGACAAGCTTATTAACACTTACATGCAAATACCAGCGATTACTTCATAATAGTATCAGATGTCAAATACAGTCAAAGTCACCTCTGAATCCAGTTACTTGGAATACTTAGAAGCTATGGTAAAATGAATACAACTTTTAGGCAAAAAAATGGAAGCCCAAATAATTATAAGCAACTTAGGCAACTGGTGGACGGAGTACGTGATCCTGTGATGTATCCACTGCGGCCGGAGGCATAAATTGCCACATGGCAACACCCGGATAACTGATGAAAGGCACCAACTTGTTGCCCGGGGCTTGACCTTGTGGAGCAAACGCGGCCGGGATTGCAGAAGGGGGTGGCAAGAAAGCAGGTTGGGCATTCATTGATTTTACCTGCAGCTCCAACTTCTCTTTCTCTACCTTAAGCCTCTGTTTCTCATCACGAAGTTCATTCTTCTCAGTCTGCATAGTATATGGGAATTCAACAGTTAGTATTTTGTAAGGTTTGGTTTTCAAGATGTTTCCATCACACCTACTACTAACTACTATAACAACAAAGTCTTATTCCACTAGACGAGTCCGGCTACAAAATTCAACATATGCTTGCCCACTGGGCAAAAATATTTAGGAAAATGAAAATGACATACAATAAGGGCATCCCAAACCAGTCCTTCAATCTTAAAAAGAAATGTATTGAATATAAATTGAGGTCTCACCTTTAACTCTTTAATCTTCTCTTGAAGACCCGTATTTGACTCTTTCAACTTCTGGGCTTCATCCCGCAGCTGTGTCACCATACGGACAGCATCAATCAGAATGGCAGCCTTGTCTGTTTTGGGAGGCCTTCCAGGCTCCAAGATGGAGCCCAATTCAACAAATCTATGCATGTCAATCGTATTAGATACAAGCTCCCAAAACAGTTATGAACAGTAGGAAGATGGCAAGGATTCAAAAGTTTACTTGTCATTAAGCCTATCCCTTCGCAACTTCTCCCGACACGCCTTAGAGCTAGAAGCAGTACATAAATCAGATCTACCCCTGCAACAGGAATAAACAAGAGATATAGCACAACTTCATCCACGAATAAGCATCTGGATTGAATCCACAATCTTTAAGTTCTAGACAGTGAGAGTGGCTAGAGAAAATAGGGGAAAACATCACAATATCATACTTAAGCAAAATAACATATATGCTACATGCAATAGGATAGTCGTAGCCATTTCTCCATCGATGCTGCTGAACTAATGTTGAGGAACTTATCATCTTCATATTGGAAACATGGTTGAATCACCATTTCACTTAATTATATTACTTCACAACTGTCAGTTAATCGATGATCAACCTATGAATAGCATAGCTTGTCTTTTTAAATCATTTAAAAAGTCCATGCAGCCTTTTAATTTCAGTCTTCAATTGTTATCAAAGCTAAAGAAAAAAATTGGGAAAGTAAATAAGTTGGACTCTACCACAGGCCAAACAGCCGAAATTGGAAAATAAATCCAATAAAGTGCTAGCTGGGGATTATGTGTTCTTCTCTTTGGATTGAAAAAAATAGCTATCTTCTATCGAAAACAAGCCAACTTAAGCCGAATAAATATATTCAGGAATCAGACATGAAATAAAATTCCACACACTAATTGATATAATTGCATGGTGTTACGGGTTATAATTCTTTCTTTAATTTGAAAGTATTTGAAAGAAAATGTGGGGGAGAATTGCATACCTCTTTTTCAAGGCAGGATCTTTGAGGCCATCAGAATCAACGAGTGAAGCATCAATTTCAACACTGGAAGCAGACAGCATCACCAAAACACAAATTAGGGGACTGGGATTGAAACAGAAATCATAATTAAGGGAATGAACGAATACCTGACATTGGAGGGAGGTGGGGGCCAGGAGAAAGCGGAGACGGTGAAGGAACCGTCTCCGACGGTAATGTCATCGTCAATCAACGGGTAGTCGAAGAGCCAATTGCTGTTTTCCGGGGAAACCATGTCTGGTTGGGATTTTCCCGGAAAAATCGTGAATTTTGGGTGTTTATTTGTTTTTTCTTCCGATTTGGAGAGATATTGTGAAAGAGTGAAGGATTTGGAATGGGTGCAGGGCAGTGTGGAGGAGAGCACGTTGGAGGGTAGAGAGAAAAAGAAAGGGTTCTTGGAAAAGGGGAATCTAATCTATGGTTGTGCCTCTACAGTGACCCATGATATGACACATCAATGAACAATTCACACCATCAAAATCCTAACTTCAACCAACAACCAGCACACTCATCACATCACCAATTTCCACTCTTATAAAGGCCAAATTTGCTAAATCTTGTTCTTAGAATCTAAAGTTTTATCCATTTTTGCATGAAAAAAAATATATCTTTCTAAAAGTTTCTAAATTGATATAGACAAAGTTAAATGTTATAGAAAAATGTTAAGCCTAAAAGGATAAAACAACATAAATTGACGTACTAGGGAACTGTTGGATCTAAATCCAACCCTAATAAAAAGTGGTTTTGTTAGTTGCATTTGCATCTTGTAATGGGTGGTTCAAATTGGATGTCAGTTTGCACGCACAAGCAAACAGCAACACTGTCACCATCTTCTTAAGCGTTTTATAATTGTTAATGTAAAAAATTCATTATTAGATTATCTTTACTCTTCTAGCCGGTTGAACTGGTTCGTCGGTTGACTTCAAAAGCAAGCGGTGACTCCTTTTATTTCTGGTGGATTCTTTCCTTCCTCTTGGATGTTGGAGAGCGACTCTGTTGAAATAGAAGGGACTCTACCTGTTGATTGCACTTCGACGATCAAGTCAATTCATGGATTATAGAAACAATGAGTAAGTAAGCAAGTTTCAGTCTTAGAAACAATGAGGTAACCAAATTCCACTAGAGATAAGGCTTTAGTGAGAGAGGGATTGTTACACAATCTTAGCACAACAACTGCACAGAATCTTCCTCTTTGGAGTGCACAATCTTAACAACATGGTCATCTATTCGGTAGGCACCCTAGTTCTTTACGTATCATGCATACAGCTTTTCCCTGAAAACCCTAGCGCTCTTTGACCTTGACGTCTTCAGAGGATATTTGTTTGTGCTAGACCGGAATGTACTATACGCACCACATGCATGCACTTTCTCGCTGACTAGGTCTTTCATATATACGAGTTTCAACACATGCATCTCTAGGGGCCCACTTACGTGGCCCATTATCGCGACCAGACCACATAGCCAACCTACTTCACAGGTGCCGATGTCTGATGTCGATGTCGATGTTCGAAGTCTGATCCAGTACATTTACCAATCCAATTTATTTTATTATTTTATTTTTTAAATTTAATTAATTAACTATAATAAAAAATATACTTAATAAAACTATAAAATTTATTTTTCTATAATTATTTATTATGAATATATTTTAATAAATTTGACAATATTTTTTATTTTACTAATTATGATAAGAATTAAATTTTTATTTTTTTGTTATCATAAAAAAAAGTAAACGATAAAATTAAATAAAATGATCCTTGCATATTTCAATGTAGAATATACAATCAAAATGTCTAATGCACCCTAGCTTTGTCAAGGCTCACCTACTTTCTTTAATAAAAAAATAATTATAATTTGCATTTCTTTTCTTCTTAGAACCCTTTTCATGTGTTTTAAAAACTTCTATCTATATCTGTTTAATCGTAACATTATTTTTCAGTTGAAAATTTCGCACGCTTGGACTCTCTACTTCTTTTTAAATATGCTATACAAAAATTAAATTCAGATATTATCTTTCAAAAGTGATCAACTTAGTCATGTTTATTGGAAAAATTTTGCCCTTTTTGGTTATTCTATATACTTTTTTTTTTTAAATTCACTAAGATTTTGTTTGAATTAGAGAGAGGAAATGAGAGAGTCAATTTGAGATGATTTGAAGGGAAAGTGTAAAGAAAATTTATGTAAGTTTGTGAGTGATATGATGAGTGTGATTGAAATTGTATTTTTTTTAATTGATAAAATGTAACTTTTACATTTGTCCTTACATTTAAAAATTGTTAAGAAATAATTTGATTGATTATTAGTGAATTATAATTGTTTTTGAATTAAAATATTATTTTTAGTAATTGAAACATTATTTTGGATACCGTTTCCAAGCTAACTTCGAAAAAATATAAATTATGTAAATTTTTTTGACCATATTTATGATTGGCATAAACTTTATTTAGAACAAAGTTGTAATTGTAGATTATTTATTTTTCAATTATAGTTATATGCAGTTAAAAGATTATTTTCGGTAGTGGAACAAATTATTTATGATAATGTGTTGGAGCTATAATTTGATAAAGGAATTTTTTTATGAAATAAATAGTAACGCAATATTTTAGTTTATTAAAGAAAAATTCATTGATAAAGTTCATGCATAATAATAATAATAATAATGTTTCAAAAAAATCATATGAATAATACATTGAAATATGTATCATTCAAAAGAGTCATGGAAGTCTTTAATTTGTTTAGGAATTTGTATCATAAATAAGATTATAGATCGCAAAAGAAAAATACATATGCATAATAAAATACAACCAAATTTTTATGTAGTTTAGGGATTTGTAGTCATTATTTTCACCAGCTTTCTCATTCGTCGCTCGAGAGGCAGGCCAAAAAGTTGTTTTACCGCATTAGGATGACCACACAAGAAGTCGTAACAGTTATCCAACAAATCTTCATCCTGCATGTTCATCTCCACTAACATTTCTCAGATATCAGATTCAGAGTACTGGAAAGTCAATGTACGGCGGAGTGTGCGCGTGTGTTCACGAAATATGGAGTTTCGTTCTTCTTCTGCAACAACATGGTGTCTATTATATTGCAGATTTTCTTTCGTAGCATTAGCCACTCGCTGTGATGACAAAGCGACAACCTCAAATGAAATGGCTTGTCACTCAGCAATATGACATAGCCTATCTGACTGATCACTACCCCTCTCAAGGATATCAGTTAATCCTTCAAACCTTATGATAAGCCTTTCCAAATGCAGATCAATGACGTCCACCATGAGGGCTTGATGTGAGTTGGTTTTAAGATTGCACATTTTATCGGTTTCTCTTTGTTTATGATTTTTGATTTAGGAATTATGGTGAGAACCCTAAGAAGATCCCCACTGGACACGAACTTAACCAAGTGATTAAGTAAGTGTGAAAATTCACTTCAAAAGGGAAAAGAGAAAAAAAAACAATAATATGGTGTGAATGATGCAAAAGGGGGCGGAAATTAAGATGACAAGATAAAGAGAACCAACAATTTAAAGACAACATGAATGAACATAGAGGAAGGGGAAAGGAAGGCGCAAAAGGAAATTAAAAAGGGGAAGATATGAAGAGAGCTTATGGAAAGAAATGAGGTCATGCCAATTAGAGTAGAGGAATGACAAGATGAGTGATGCAAGAGCCGCCACTTGAGATATTTGATGACTTTTTACGGCAAGTGCACCGCGTTTGTCAGAAGTAATAATTGTCCCTAAGGACGGATATCGATCCCACAAAGAACAGTGAATCATCAAGTATAATATTCGCTAAATATAACAACA
>Ga0123342_1005613_pt1 | contig 18033 bp, 19 predicted proteins | sample Turbeawhitnodule_FD_89960 | JGI IMG/M metagenome (GOLD analysis project Ga0123342, IMG submission 89960) | Root nodule microbial communities of legume samples collected from Mexico - Turtle bean Mexico white nodule | ecosystem: Host-associated > Plants > Roots > Nodule | place: Mexico: Nepantla...
ACAAGATTGGCAATAAATTTTTTATTCGTCACTGCCAGGGCTGAAAGGAAGGTTCGTTTGTGTGTGAAACTGTTTGATTTTTTTCGTGGGTGAATACTCGTCCGTTTGACCTGAAATTTGTCGCGTTTTGTCCCAAATTCAGTGAAGATTCTTGGGTGGAATTTCAGGAAAAAACTAGTCCAAAAGTATTTTTCAGAAATTTTGTGCAAACCAATACTAGTTCAATTAGATCAATATAAATAAACATATATACACAATTAAAAAATAAAAATTAAGAATTTTATAAAATTAAGAATCATAAATTAAAAACTGAAAGCAAACACGATTATAACTTAACCTAAAACAAAATTTAAATTCTTTGAACATTTTTTTGGGGAGCCATGCTGACACAAGAGTGGGTGGAAGTTTGAATTTTTTGTTTAAGGTTTGGTTTTTTTTTTCTGCACATACAAAAAATGATGAAAGTTTGAATAGTAGAATAGTTACCGTTAGGCGTGAGTGGGTAGTAAAATAAAAATGGGGGAAAAAAAAGAATAGTGCGTTTCCCAAAGCTTGATTTTGAAATTCAAACATGGTGAAGGGACCCACTGGCAGAGAGATTGAAACAATAATCTAGTATTTACCCAATTCATGATCATGGGTAGCTGTTACATCGTCCCTGTGTTGTGTTTGTGTTGTGTTTTGTGTGAAGATTGTTTCTTTTTCCTAATCTAAAATCTGGAACAACAATTGTGGAGTGGCAACGATGAAGAAGACGAATGAGTTTTCAGTCTCAACCACACGCACTTACAGTTCTCTCTATTTGAATCCTCTGAACCACCCCAGCCACTGCCGGAGCTACAGCTCCGACTATGTCCCCAAACCTCACTTTGAATTTCAGGATCACCACCCCGACAAGGAAAACCAAGATGCCAATGCCACCATGCCCAAGCCCTTCAGGTCTCTCTCCACTCACAGGGTCTTCAAACCCTCTTCCCTTCAATTCTGCATGCAAATGAACAACCTTCAAACTTCCCTCAACATTTGGGACTACTCTGATTCCGAGTCAGCTCCTGCTTCCTCTTGGTCTACACTGCCCAACAAGTCACTCTCTCTTCTCTTTTCTTTTCTTTTCATTTCCCACTCTCGTTTTCATCTTACTTAACCACTATGCATGCGTGCATGCTGAATCAACAATGTGCAGGTACTTGATCTGTAGACCCTTGCCATTAGATGTTGGAAGGTGCACTTGCTTTATTCTCAAGGAGCCAACGCCCCATGGAATTTCAGGGGGCAATTTCTTCTCTCTTTATACCAATGTAATTCAACTCAACTACTCTGCTCATAATCATTTCTTTAGACTATGTGGTGGTATGAATTAGTACATTGTTGTGTATGGTCAATGTTCATTGCATTTTTTGGTTGCTGCTTCTCACTTGGGCAACACCATCATCACCGTTGTGTTGTAGGAAGGCCAGGGACGGCAGAATAGGAAACTTGCTGTTGCCCTCCACAAACGGCGGAATGGGAGGTCTTACTTCACCATTGCTCAGAATGTAAAAGGACTACTCTCCCATTCTGATGATACTTTTCTTGGCACTGTAACAGCTAACCTCATCGGCTCAAAATACCACATTTGGGATCAGGTACCCTTTCAAAACTAAGTGCTCATGTTTGTGAGTAGTAGAAAATGTTTGCAGTATTAGTGTTGATTTCAACCATCATTCTCTGTTTGATTATTAGGCGTATCGTCATAATTCCCGTGCTGAACAACCAAAGCCACCTCTTGCTGTTGTGAGGTAAGCCAATATCTTTTTCATCTTTCTCCATCCCCCCACCAACTCTCATTATCCTCTGCCTAAGTTCAAGACTTGGTTTTTCCTAGCAGCTACATACCTACCATAACAACATGTACAGGAAGTCACAGAAGCATGAGGGCATATGTACCCAAACATCAATATATGCCACTCAAGAACACAACCCAGGTTAACTATAAACATTCTATAATGTGTTGGGTCTTTTCCATCATCAATAATGCTTATGTATATGGTAAAAATGGGGTTCTTTTGGTACAGGTACAACATGTAAAAGGATTGCCAATGAAGTGGGAGGGAAAGCTGGACAAAGTCCATCAACTGTTCTCAAAGGCTCCACTTTACAACAAGGTTGGTAGGAGCCTGAAAGGGCAGTTTCTTTGTGTCTACAATCAGGCATATGCATCTGGACTTGATTTAATTTTTTATTGGTTTTTCAGATTTCAAAGCAATATGAGCTTGACTTTAGAGATAAAGGAAAGACGGGCCTCAAAATCCAAAGATCGGTTAAAAATTTTCAGCTAACTTTAGAGGTATGTGACTTTCTGTGGTGGTGAATCATACAATTGAAACTAAATGCAGACCAATAGACGATATAGCTGACTTGTCTTCACTGCGATCAGGAGAATGGGAGTCAGACGATACTGCAGCTAGGGAGGGCAGGAAAATCAAAATTCGTTATGGACTACAGGTATCACTGAAGCAAATATAGCTCAAAAACTTTTGTTATGGTAACCTAAATTCTGAATTTGGTTTGACAGCAATTACATTTTCCTCTGCAATTCCACAGGTACCCTTTGACAGGTTACCAGGCGTTTTGCATGTGCTTGGCTTCCATGGATGCAAAGCTTTGTTGCACAGTATAATGGGGAATTTCTGTTATCAAACTTGGTTCAATCTCTGAACTGCTAGGCAAACAAACACTAGTTAATAGATCGTGTCGTTTTCCAAAAGGAAATTGAATATTTTGCCGGATTTGTTTTTGTTGTATTTGGTATCTCCAAGATTCAGCTCGGAAGACAAAGATACCAGGTCATCAAATCCCGCAACAAAAGATTCCAATGTATAAATCGTTGTCCCACTTTTACGTCTCAACTTTCAAGTGTTCTGAACATGGCTAACGTTGTTTCTGAAGCATAATGATTTATCTAATCTAATGCTGAAATCGTTGTCTCTGCTTTCAAGTGTTATTCTGAACTTGGCTAACTTTGTTTCTTAAGCTCATACAATCCTAATTGCATGAGTTCAAAATCCTATTGGCTTCTCTCAGATGATAAGCAAAATTCTGAAAGAAAATTACATGGGCAACAAAAATTAAATTATTTTATTTTAATGTTTCATATATTTTTTGCCTTTCCTAAATAATAAATTAAGTAAGTAAACATAAGATTAACATCTATTTTAAATAGATATATCAAAATAAAATCTTTAAAAAGAAACATAAAAAAATATTATCTGTTATTAAATACATGTTCTGTGACCAAAAAAGAATAATATTGCATTTTTCTCTGATCTTTGTAATTATTGTTCTCCATGGACGTTTTGTAAGTGATATATGTTTCACATCAACAATATGGAATGTGGTTTGGTTTGTATCAAAAGGAAAAAAAAAAAAAGGAATCTTACATGGCATTTGGTTTTAGCATAACTAATAAAAAAATAGTAATACAAGGTAAGTGTTTAAGTTAAAGAATGAATTAATAATGTATTTATGCATGTGAAGCAATTATCTAAGCAAAGGAAGCAATGAAAATCGTTGTTGAAATTAATAATTAAGCATTAAGGTCACAATGAAAAATTGGTGAAGCAATGGAGGTCAAGTCGCCAAATATAATGTCATCAGTGTCTGTGTAGATTCCAGCTGAATCTTGAGTTTCGAAAAAGGTTTGAATATCTTCAGGGAATGTGCGAGGAGGAGGAGGAGGAGGATTTGAGGTAGGTGGAGGCGGTGGCTGTGGAGGGCCCAATGTTACGGTGGCATTGCAAGATTCAGACCCAGAAGGTGTGGTTGGGCTTGGGCTGGCATGGTGGGCTTGAGGTTGGTCTTTGGGACGTAGCCCTTTCATATAACGACTGAGGTGAAAGTTGGTAACAGCATTAAGTCCACGGTACTCTATGGCCGCCAAATCGTACGCCATCGCTGCTTCTTCTTCTGTACCTGCCTTGCATAAAACATACCAAACACTCCATAAAATTATTAAACCTATATACTAAAAATACACAATATTTTTTCTATTATTTATTTATTTATTGCCATTAATATTATTTTATTTGTTTGTTTTAGAAGTACTGGTAATAGGGGTTTGAAAGAAAATATGATATTTAAATAAGCAGTTGAGTTTGGTGATCTACTTCCTAACTTACTTCCTAACTAACTCTATTTCATTGCACATTTTCATTGTCTTCTTGATTTGACATGTCAAGTGGATTTAGATAATTTGTTAATTTATACTTTTATTATTTGTACATACGTAGTATAATTAATAATCATCGAATGCAATCTTTATGCACTTCTTCCGTCTTAAAATATAGTTTTATTTCAACCTTTAAAAACATTTTGAACTATTGATATCTTCAATCCTCTATACACTTTAGAATATTTTCAACCAAATAGTATTCATTTTGTTCTTAATCTGTTCGAATAAGTTAAATCACTGTTTAAAAGTAATGTATTCGTAGCCTAGTAAAACTATTGTTGGTTTTATTCATGTGAAAAAATTAAATCACAATTATTTTGGGATATCCTTAAAAATTATGTGTTGAGTATTAATGCATTCATACATTCTCTATAAAAAGTTAAACATTTTAATTAAAAAAATAATTATATATGTGTGCATGAGGTTTAGAATTTTGAGCAATTTGTACTAATAAATCGTAATTATTAGTATACATATTTAGTTTATGAATTTCTTGGTGAGTGTTTGATTACTGAACAAAATAAGAAAAATTAGAAATATTAATTTATTGATAAGAGAAGTGAAAGGAAGGAAGAAGAATTTAAGCAGCAGGTATGAATGGAAGGAAAATTACCGTAAGTTCCAAGATATAGATATTTATTGCCCAACACTCTGCCAATTCGTGCTTCCCATCTTCCATTCTGATGGTGTCTATAAGTTGGAGACAACAACATTTCAGACTCATTTTCAACTTATGTATTCAACTTGCTTCTTTTTTCATGTATGGTAAATATTCAATACATTGTTTTAAACCTAACCTATCCCAGAAAAATTAAATCAAACAATGTTATTTAAAGATTGATGTCATTAGTTATCTTTTAGCAGGATTGTTTGATCAAAATTTTATTAGAGATAAATTGAATAGACCTTTAAACATGGTGTTGAATTAAAGACGTTTAGGTATTGATTTTGGTTGTAAAGTAGCAGGGGAAAGATTTGCAAGTGAATAAAAAGATTATTCCCGAAAAATGGCCCTCCAATGCCCATATCGATTAAGTTATTACTCCATTAATGTTCATTATTAAGAACCGAAGTTGTGGATGAAAAGAAAGAGAGAGGGATGAAAGAAAGCTACAGATCCAGAGCAATGCCTATCCTACAGATAATGCTTTGCAGAATATTGGGTCCTTGATTGCACCCAGAACTTCTTTTATTCAACACAACATGACCCACACAAATTCAATGTGTCTCCAAATCCGTTTCCTTTTTCAACAAAAGTTAAATCAAATATGTCTCGTTAATTAAGTGGCAAAGAGAAGAGATGCAAGTACGTATTTACCTTGCTACGCCTCTGAATTTGGAGACTCCACGGGAGAAGCCGCTACTTTTTCTGTAAATTAAAGATTAATTCATGGTGAAATACATGGCATAACATAACAGTACATAGAATTCACAAATTAATAGGGAAAAACCTTCTTAACGATCCGATATACTCTTCCTTGGATTGATCCTCCATCTCCTTAAGCTGCTCTTCATAATTCGATACCTACATGTATGTATATGTATATGTATACGTATATTGATAAGCAACGAAAGTTGGTTTGAAGGATTGACGAATGGAAGATGAGAAGATTTACGGGGAAATTGAGGAGGGTTTCCGAACCCCAATACTTCAATGCTGCCAAATCATACGCACGTGCTGCAGCATCTTCATCGTCGTATGCCCCTGCAAAATCAACAATCATTCATTCCACTCCCTACTTCTTGTTACGAATCCAACTGCTATGTATGCATCATGTTATTACGTACCGAGATATACTGCACCCACCGCCATGGATCCATGGTGAAGCCAGACCATGAAAATCAAGAATCAGACAACAAATTGGTAATATATACAGAGAAAGAGAGAGGAATGGAGAACCTTGTCTTCCTTTCTTGTTCTGCGATTGATTCCAGGAAGTCTTGTCCCAGAGATGAGCCTCGTATCGACCTGTCCATCGATGCCTGCGAATGAATGTATATAGAAGATTGATGAGTTTGTGGTGTGTGGAAGATGAGGAATAGCAATGAAGAATGAAGAATTGACCTGGTAACACCCCTGTAGGGTGAGGTGCGTGGCAAGGGGGTGTCTCTTGGAAGCTTCTTCTTCTTCTTCATCTTCATCTTCTTCACGATGCCACTCTCCACGTTCAGGCCATTGGAGCTCATAAGGAGAAAACGGTTGGAAGTTGAGGAGCTTCTGAGTGAGTGAGTGAAGTGTTTGTTTCTCATTAACACATTTATCATTATTTCGTATATTTAATAATATCAATAATAATAATAATAATTTCAAAAATATAATAACCCGCCGGCTACAAATAAAAACATGGTTTTTATTACGTCGCCGTCTTTGGGCTGTCTCTGCTGTAAAGTAAATCCATCCTATTTTCTTTTTAATCAAAATGCATTTATATTTCATTTTACTAAATTACACTTTTCTATTGAGTTAACAATGAAATTAATTTCTTTGTTAAATTGTGAATTTGATTAGGATATAATTACAGCGTGAAGACTTTTTTCACAGCATGATGCGCATACAAGAACACAAAGTTGGTTGGATCATATTGATATAAAAATATGGTATGATCAGGAGTTACAATAAACACCAAATTAATACAACGTTAATCCGGCATAAGCTATTTCATTCTTATGGGATAAGGATGTTTCTTTTCTTCATAAAGAACGAGAGATAAATAGACATTTATTAACGTTTATTGTTTATTCATCAATTGGGTGTGGAAAAAACCTTGTGATTAAGAGGTGGGGTGAGTTGAATTTAGGATTTAAGGTTTAGAAAAGTTTTGGCAATTTTATATTTAGAACTCTCTATTACTAAAAATAAATATAATCTTAATCGTGTTAATGTCTTAATCGATGTTTCTTAGAACTTTCTATGACTAAAAATAAATATAATCTTAATCGTGTTAATGTCTTAATCGTGTTAATGTCTTAATCGATGTCTCTGTATTTTTTTATTTTTTTTTATGTGTTTTTTTTTTAAGTAAGTTACTAAGAAAGAAACTAATATAAAACAATTAAATGGATGGTCTCTACTAAAGTATCTTCAATTTAATTTCAAGTTAAAGATTTTAAAAAATTTATTTCGTCAGATTCATTCTACTTCAATCCTATCAAAGTACATAGTGGTGGAAAAAACACACGCGGAAACAACACACAATCACGAATCAACTGCAGAAAAATAAACGACACAAAATTTAACGTGATTCGGTGAGCAACTGCAACCTACATCCACACGGGCAAGTATTAGGTTTTCATTCTATCCTATTGCACACAAATTACAAGTACAATGATATCTTTAAATAGAGATAAATAGATATTATAAAGAGACACAGGGATTAAGCCCACTCACTAAAACATGATGTTTATTTAACTCAACTCAATTGGTCCTGACTTCATACCCAACACATATATATACATATATATATATAGTCTATCTTCTTAATAATTTTTAGTTCGATCTTGACCAAAGTAATTTCAATTCAGTTTCAAAAATAATTTTAACTTAGTTTCAATGTATCTTTAATTAACTTAGTATTAATTAGTGTATTTTTTTTTTGGTTCTGGGGTATCTACAATTTGGTTATAACACGAGAACTTTCAATCCAACCTCAATTAAAGTAATTTCATTTGAAAATGTGAAAAGTATATTCAACTTGTCTTGTTTAGAGAAATTTCATCTATCAAAGATACCTGAAAGTGACTTTGTCCATTTTATGGATTCTTTATCAACTATTAAAAGTGTGATAGGGTTTAAAGCAGACACTACAATACTTTATATGTTAACAACATTGATAGTGAAAGAGTGAAAGAAGTTTATGAAATAACAGATCTTGAAGGAATGATATTTTTTTTTTGTATGCAAGTATATTAAAATCATAGTGAAATATTTCTTCATGAAGAAAAATCTGCAAAATGAAATTCTTAAGAAGTTTAACATGGAAGAGAACATACCAGTTGCAACTTCAATGAATCAAAAGAAGAGTTTTTACAAGGAAGATGAAGCTGAAAAGTTATACAAGAGTTTTATAAATGTATTTAAGTTCAACAAAACCTCTCATCTTACATGCACTAAACTTGTTATCGAGATACATGAGTTGTAATAAGTTACTTTGATGGTGATTGTGCTAGATGTGTTAATTTTGGATTTTGGACTTTTTTTTATGGCTGCAATTTCAAGATAAAGTTTGATTTTCTCAAAAAAGAAGCATGGGGAAAAAGAAGTGAAATTAATAAAGGAAGAAGAAAACATTTATAACCTAACAGACGTGTCTCCCAAAGTTAGATTTATGTTCTTGTTTTTAGGGCATAGGCTTGGAGAATGCATTTTCAAAGTCAAAGAGGAGTGTTTCATGACACTGAATTTTAATGTGTTCCTTTTTTTGGATTGGTCGGGTTTTAATGAATTGGTTGTTACAAGAGAAACTTGTTAATGTTTCTCAAGAGTTAGGCTTTTCTAACACTTTATATTAGGTGAATAAAGAAATATACATAACCTGTTAAAAATGCTAAAATCAACAACAAAATAACAAATTAAAATTCATTCTCATTAGTCATCGTTAATGAGCACAAATTTTGAAAAAAGACGTTGAAAAATACGTGTTTCTCAGTCAATATTTTTGGTTTCGGTGGAAAAGTGACTCAAGTTGCTTTTCGTCAGTGGGAGCCGACACGCGAGGCCATTTTTAAATATTTCTCTGTAAGATCAGTTTTACAATATCTATTTTCTTTCAACAAATTCTTCCATAAACATTTTAAATAAATTTCTTCATTTTGAAAATAATTTAAACTTATTGAAAGCTAACTAAGTAGAGTGTGATGTGATTGATTTGAGATGAGGTGGATTGGTTTGTGGCTGGAAACAATTCATAATTCATTCAACATGGCGATGATGATTGTTATGCAATGAAAGACATACCACCAGACATACTCTGCTGGCTATAGTAAATAAGAAACCACCTCAGTTCAACAAACTTCGAATGGAACAAAACAAAACACAAAACACAAAACACCAAACACCATAAAAAGTCTTATTCACTGGTTTTATTCTGCAGGTCTCCTTCAGAAGGCAGCAACACCAAATGCACCTACTTCGTGTATTCCTTTCTTGGCCTGAGTTTTACTTGCAGGGGTTGGAGCCTGTGGGTGGTAAGGCACATTGTATCCACATTCTCCTCCTGCCCCTGTCCCAGATCCCACTCATATTGCTGAACAAATCTCCCAATTGCTGTGCAGGCAATCAACATGGCCTGAAGAGAACCTGCACACACCCTCTTCCCAGCTCCAAAGGCCATGGTCTTGTATAAATCTGAGGGGTCATATTTCTCATCAAGAAATCTCTCAGGCTTCCACTCATGAGGATTTTCCCACTTATTCTTGTCCATGTTGCATCCATATATATTTATTGCAATCTGTTAACACCACCCTGTCAATAATGGCAATCATATAGAGAAGAACAACAAGTTGAATTCAGAAAATGAATCAATAGAATAGACCTGGCTTCCAGCAGGAATGTGATATCCTCCCAATTCTGTATTTTCATGAGCATATCTTATTGGCACGATTGGAGCTGGATTATGCTTCCTTAATGTTTCATGGAATACTGCTCCCAAGTAAGGTAGCTTAGATAAGTGCTCTTCTGTAACCTTTTCTTGTCCACAAACATTTTGGAGCTCCTTGTACAAACGGGCCTGCCATTACATAATAAACACATGCTACCATTACAGTTCTACCAATCAATACATGGTTAGCCAGCCGGAGACAGGAAAACAAATTACCTGACGAGTTTTGTCTTTAGCAAGTTCATACATAGCCCATTCTGATGTCACTAATGTAGTATCAGATGTCTCAACAATTGTCTCCCAGAGTAGCATGGAAATTTGATGTTCATTCAGTTCTTTGGCTTCGGTTACCAGGTAGTCATAAAAACAATTTTCTACCTGTCACATCCCAAACAATCAAACTATTAGGATAACTCTATCAATCATAAGCTTCCAACAGATTTCACTTTGTGCTCAAGATAAACCTACCTTTCCTGAAGCCATTCTCTTCTTCTGCTCATTCATCAAGGCCCTCATGACAACTCCTCTCCGGAAATTCAAATTCTGAATTCTCTTCTCCACGCTCCTATTAGGAATCCACTTCAAGTATGGAAAGAAATCTCTCCAATCCACCTCAATGGCTCCCTCCATCATATCAAGCACTAGAATCTTGTATATGTCATCTCTTGATAATGTGCGCTCAAGCTCCTCAACATAAATGGACTCTATATTACGTCCCAGACCCTGCCAATTTTCCATCCACAATCTTAATATTCCACTCTCAGAAAAATGGCTATTTAATCTTTGTTTAAGAAGGAGAGACTTACTTGCTTCAGTGCTAATATAAAAAGTTGAGATACGAAAACATTTCTAAAATCAACTGCCTGATCAGAGAACCTCTTCACATGTTCACTGAAACTGCTCAGAATATTTTGCAACATGTCTTCTCTGTGGAGACGGTGCCGCTTCTGAACATTGAAAAATAGACACTCAGCAACCAAACCACACAAAAAAAAAATGATTTCTATTTACTCAAATACTCATGATAAGTAAACCATGAAGTTGTCTAACCAACCAACCTGTGCATTGGCTCCCAAAACGTTTGCAAGAATATGTTTTTTGACCGTTTTGTGAAAATCATTGTAGTCGCTTGTGGCAACCATACATTTATCAGAAGTCAGAATCGTCAGGGCCTTTGATAGCTTCCTTGTTGAAATCGAATTAAACCTGGTCACCATGGCCTGAAATAACCATAACACTTTATAATCCAATTAGCCTGAAACAAGAATAATTACATGGACATGCCAACCAAAGTTACTTCAGTGGATCGATCATAAAACCAGTTATCGCCTTAACAACTGTTTGTGATTGCATCCTTCCAACCAACCCTCGATTAACAGATCGGTATAAATTCATCTAAAATAGCAACATGAAAAGAAAAAAAAAACATTTTGAAAGACACGACAGTGAAAAAAGGTAAGCTTTTTAACTTGCCCGATCATCCACTGCATAGGAAGGTGAGTAACAGAATCAGCTAAGGAGGGTGTTGTAATTTGCAGGTAAAAGGGTCCAAGAGAAGATGAATTAAAAGGGTAAAGATTTAATTGAAGAAGCATGCATGCGTGAAGTGAAAAGAGTGGAAGTGGAGACCTCCTTGGCAATAGCGGCGGAGTTGACAACAATGATAGTGGAAGAACCGGCTCTGATGGAATAGATGGGTCCATGTTCCTCAGCCATCCGTGCGAAGGTCTTGTAAGGTTTCTTCTCCTTCAACTGCAGTAGATTCCCTACGACGGGAATTCCAGGAACAGCTGCAACCACTCAACCAGTTCATATGCCATTCTTCTTCTTTTCATTTATATGAAACACAGAAGAAAATAAAACTAAGTGCATGCATGCGCGGTGATGTAAAGATGATACCTGGTACTGAAGGAAGTCTTGCATGTCTGCCAGTGAGGCGGAGTTTGAGGATGAGGAACAGAAGAGATGAAGCACCCACAGCAAGCACAGTTGCAAAGGAGTGTGACTGAAGAACTTGGAGGAGAGAGAGGGGGTCCATGGTAGAAGCAACAGCAGCACAGCACAGCACAGCACAGTGTTCTCTGCTTTCTTTGCTTTGGTGTTATGGAATCCTTATCAATCTTTATATATAGAAGAAAATCCGTCAAAATCTTGGAATTTGGAAGCTATAGTCAGAAGCACCTTTCCCCCTCAGATTCCTACCCTGTCACCGTCACCGTCACCGTCAGCTTCGCAATCAATTACTATAGGCCAAAACAAAATACAAAATTTACACAATTTATATCTCACAGATAATATTGGATAATTCATGTCAAATAATTATTAAAAAACTAAGCTTTTGTAAAAGGGGTATATCCCAAAAAGAAATACTTGTTGACACTTCTTAAATAGTTTATTATCTAACTTTTCTGAACTCAAATACAAATAAAAATAACTAGTTTCTATTCATTAATGAATGACATCATTTAATTTCAATTGAAAATAGTAATCCTTTTAACTTCCTTTTATTAAAAATTGATATTATAAAGTAAGTAATTGAAAATATTTAATTCTAAACTTAGTGACTTTGACATGACAGACAAAGATATGTGAAAGTGTAATAGAAAAAAAGAGCTTCCTTTTAACTACAAAACTCACTTGATTGGGTAAAGAGAAAGAGGGAAGAGGAAGTATGGGGACATGGATGTTGACTGGAGCATTGGGATGCAGTGCAAGGGAGGGGAAGATATAAATGTGTAGCAGAGAGAGAGAGATTGTGAGTGATGGAATTTGCATCGAGAAAAGAAGAAAAGAGGAAGCGGTGGTTTTGAGAACCCACTTGTGTTGTGTGTGCATGAGAAATTATTGATGTTTTCACTGTGCTTCTTTTGTTGGTGCAGTGGATCAGGGTATTGGATTGGATCGGATAAATGCTGCTGTCTTCATGGACTATCTATCAATAAAACTATTTTTTTATAGGCTATGCTGTGTATGGCACACACTCATATCAACACAAGGGTATTTTGCATGTGACTGCTAAAGCAATGTATTGTTTAATGAATGATTGCCATCAATGAAAAATCGACTTATTGTGAACACTTTATAATGATAAATAAATAAAATACAAAGCGTGTTTTACACAGACGATTTCCTAGACTTGAAATTGGACTTTGGTGTTATTGTCAAAGTCATATTGAACGATCAAGACTTTAATTAGATAAAACATTTGTTAATTATGTGGAATTTGTGCATATATGTAGGTACATCAATTCTTTTAAAATCTTTAGAAATTATTTTAAAACCAAACGGACAAATTCTTCACAACTTGAATTTGTTTGCATTAGCGTGTTATTGACCAACTGTGTTTAAAAAATCGCAAATGTGAAGTGATAATTATGTTACTATGTGTAATTGGTATCAATCTAAAATATAAATATAATTAATAACCTCAAGAGATGCTCGGAGATGACGATGATACTCACGTAAATAATATAACCTCATTATACCTTTCCTACTCCAAAATCTGTTTTCTTTCTACTTAGCACTAAGAACCTTTTGAGATAATAATGTATGACTAAATTCACTACTCGCCAAGAGCACAAGGAATACATGGAGGGTCTTTGTATTGGTTGCAAGGGGTTATTCGCCCCAAACAAGAATCATGAAAGGTGTGGCCACATGATAGTACAGCAACAACAGGCGAAGCAGATGGCAAGGAAATTGGTCCTTCTGGTTTGTAGGAGAGATCCCTCTTGCACAAAAAGCACTTGTAACCAACTGGTTCTGGTGTTTGATCTGATTCATAAGAAAGTTAACACACTAGCACATACTACGTACATAATGCTCAACAAAATCCATATCTACAAAGGCAACAACTTACTAATTCTATCACTGTTAAATTAATATTCATAGATAAAGATAAGCTTTAAAAATTTATCGTGAATTTCTTTATTCTTTTCCCAGTGCTAGAAGCACTTGATATCCATTCATATATTTGATAGACCGGATTTTAAAGGAAAGGCAGAGATTTTGCCCACGAAAGCCTATCTACAATTGACGTTATATTCCAAATAAAGTATAATGGACTTGAAGGAAAGAGTATCAGAAGGCAAGGAATGCGTATCAAGACTCACGAATTAAGGTTTAATTTTTGTATGAATTTCAGTGATCTCTCAGTTTGTTTTGACCAGGGATTCTCAGTTGACGAAATTGTTGGCTTCACTGCAAATATATATACGTACGTATGTATGTTGTATATGAATATATGTGTGTATGTATATGTATATATGGAAGATATTTAGGCCATACCTCTCTATGAATATACTCAATTAAAACAATCGTACCGGCAAAATGATTCTCCTGGGATTCTTTTTAAGGAAAGGAATTCCGATACGAACAATTCGTGAAAAGCATTTTTTAATTGAGCAATCTCACTGGAAAATAAAATATAATAATCATGCTCTCCTAATCAGAATAATGAACATATTTTCAATGCCTATTTAAATGCACCAGTAAGGTAGATGCAAATCAAACTCGATATATTGTGAAGAAGAAAAAAAAAACAAATAAATTAACTTCCGGAAAGAACTCACGAAGGACACAAGGAATTTGTTAAATACGCAAGAAATAATGAAGCTCCAAGAGATACCTTTAAATTTAATGTGATTGGAAGCAATTCTAGGAACAGCTGGTATACTTGAAGCTTTCAAACGCTTGGGACACAAAGCCTGAGCTAACAGTTGATGCTGATTAGATAGGTTCGTACGAGGTGATGTGTAGGATGACGGGTGGTGCGAAGATGAGATTCTCTTGTAATTAGGCGGGGGGTGCATTTTAGGAGGAATTGCCTGGGTTGTGTTTGGGGCTGGTAGAGCAGATTTAGTCCAATTTGTTGGGAAGAATGGAGGAACAACAGACTGAGTATCTCGGGGCGTGATATATTGGGCTGGGTGGGCTAAGGGAGAAATTGCTCGGGATGTAATTGGGACTGATGGAGCCAATCTGGTCCTTGTTGGAATTGATGGACGTATGAACTGAGTTGCCATTGTCTTCCTGTGTTGATTCTGGTCAGTGGATGACAGTGGTTGGGAAGCAGATCTCTTTAGAGATGACATGATGGATGACCTTGAAACTTGACCGGCCATATTTCCACTTCCAGTTTGTATTGCTATATCTGAAAAAGCTAGTTTATTGCTTCCATTGTATACAAATAAAGAAATATCAAATAGTGAGTGGATATAATGATATATGTTGTTTAAGAAGGTAATCACCAGAAGTAGATTGTGGTTGAAGACGAGAGTTTGATTGCTGAATAGAACCACCTGCCTGAGATTGACTATGATTACCTACAAAATGAATCTTAATAAATAAATAGCAATTGACAATTCACTTCACCTGCAATTTTCTAAAATCTACAGACATGCAATGTCAGTCTATATGCATCAAATGAAATGCTAACATTTGAAACAATCCTACATTATAAATGATCAGGGCACTTGTTGATACTTGTTTATGCCACATTACATGAAAACTAAAACAAATACTTGATGGAAGGAAGCACCTGAAGTAAACCAAGTAAAAAGGTTTGTAAAAATCCATAAGATATTCCTTAAACAAGCAGCCAATACAGTTAAATGAAGATCTTTCAACAAACATGAACAATGCTAAATTCATTACTGGAAAGTGCAGGTTGCAGAGTGTGTTTAAAGGATTGTTTGATTTGAGGTACTTCATAACTATCCATTTGAATCATTTCAAGCACAAAGAAATGTGTAGGCAAGAAACAGTTAGAGGTACCACCCGAGAAGTTGGAGATGCAGTCCTTTCACAAGTTAATAATCCTGTTTGTTTTACTTTTATTTATGTAAAAGAAAGTATAAAAAGATAATTCAGATATCAGCAGATACAGAAAATAATTTTAAACCCAAAAGATGAGTCTTACTGAAGCATTTAGTCACTGAAAATCAGTGGCAAACAATTTATCTAATTATCTGTGCTGAATAGCATACCAAGATAATAAAAGGAAGAATGTGGTCTACTAGAACATGAGAAATCAAGAGCCCAAAACATCTATAAAAGCAAGAGAAAGTAGCTTAAAAAATAACACTTTAAGACCGAGATAAAAAAACACCTGCTACATTCGAAATGGATTTTATGTTAACTAATAAAAAGCAAAGAAGCAAAAGACTAAATTCCATTTAGTATTAACAAAAACTGCTAAAGATGATCAAATATGTTTATGCTCATTACGAACGAGGTGAAATTTAAGGAGATTTCATTGACATATATCAGTTTATGAGCAGAAAATAAGGAATTTAGCTGTAGAACACATACTTGAAAGACCCTGTCCTCTGGTGCTTCTAGAGACCATGGCTAACGGAGGAGTAGAAAAAAACTGTGATGAGAACTTATCACTATTTTTATGTAACAGCTCAGTGGGCAACTTATCAGTTATCATTTTGCTTGAAGAGGGAACTAGCTGTCCATTCACACTGTTCTGTCCACTTTCAAAAGACATAGTTTGATTGGCAACAATTGGCAATGAATTTAGATCCATACATCTTTCAAGGCTATTTTTGAGACCTTTGTCCTTAAATTCCATGCTTATGCCTTTCACACATCCAAGACCTAAATCCCTGCTGACCTGTCCTAAATAATGGTTTTGATCATCAGCTGCTGGCCTTTGAAAAGCATATGATGGTCCCAAACATAAACCAGGTCTAGAATCAAGAAGAGCTTCGTGGTTGCCTGCAGGAGCTAAATCAGATATGATTTCTCTTTCATTCTGAAAACCAGACAAAGCAACATTCGTGTGTAAACCAGAATTTAAGGGGCCTCTGGTACCCTGTTGATTGTGATAAGTACTGATTGGAGGAAGAAATGCCCTCTCAGGATGACCAATCACGTTGAATTTTGGCATCTCAGCACCTGATGTGAACTCATTGATATTACTTCCAGAAGCAATGGTCATAAATCTTTCATCAGGTTTTCCAATAGCAAGCAATGGTTCTGCACCACCTTGATTTGGATTACACAGTGTCATTCCCAGATTCATATCTAGTGAAGGTTGATCAATATTACCTCTCATTGCTGTTCCCCTAGGGTTGAACATCTGTGGCCTGCTGGTTAAACGATAACCTGGGGTCACAAACATCCCACCACTATCAGGCTTCTCAAAGCTATTTAGATTGAAGGCAGCATTCCTCACATTAGCAGGGATTGTTAAATTGTTGTGCCTATCATATTGATATGTGCACCCTATGTATCCTTCTGGACATGAATAATAAGAATCTGGTCTGCTTGAAAGGAAACTATGTTCTTCTGCGCTGTGCGAGTAATTATGGTTCATATGGTCCCTCTGATAACTTCTGAACTGAGAGGAATCAATCATTGAACTTCCTCCAGCTGGTTCATCGCTAAGAGACTGAGATGTTTTATTCAAATTCCAGTGGGGAGAAGGAGATGGTGAACCCACAGGCAGAGGTGTAGTTGTATCACTACACTGACGATCACTGGGACCCTCATCATGGTTAGCAGAATCAGTGTTCATTAAACTGAATCCAAGTTTTTCACTGAGTTCTGCCATGGAGGCAGAAGAAAAGGGCATTTTCTTGTTCTTTCAACTGCCTAAAAGGATAATTCTGTCATGTTCAAAGTAAGAAAGATAACCCCAGTTAATTAAAACTCATAAAAGTTGAGGATAACCACAGAATAGATAGTAGTGATTCCACAAAGCATACTAAGTTATTGACAGAATGAGGAAAGAAAAGTCTGGCATTCTTTTGAGCAAGAACAAAACTATTGAAATCAGCACAGCATACACAAGGAAACTGCCCGTTCATGCTCTCCCCAATATTGAAATAAGAAAACAGCAAGAAACAAGCAGAGACGCTAAGCACTACAAAGAACTTGAAACATGCAAACTTGAGCCAGAAAATGTCAGTGCAAGACAAATTTACTGACATTCCGGCAGCAGTAGTTTCCCTTCCCCCAATTTATAAAGACCCTTTCCTCCCTAATGCAAGAGCACACATTGATTGATAATGAGCATGGTGAAAAAGGTTAATCTGAGTGAGAAAATAACTATTTAGCCAAAGGCGAGAACATAGAGCTCCAAAAATGGTAAAAAAATCCTAAATCTTGAAGAAAGATATTTAAAAAAAAAAAAAAAAAAAAAAAAGGGGAAAGAAAAGGGGGGAAGAGGGGGGAAGAAAAAAAAGAGGAAGAAAGGGAAGAGGGGAAAAGAAA